>Ga0326727_10002143_pt1 | contig 69455 bp, 69 predicted proteins | sample MB2enrmetagenome_FD_207643 | JGI IMG/M metagenome (GOLD analysis project Ga0326727, IMG submission 207643) | Lab enriched peat soil microbial communities from McLean, Ithaca, NY, United States - MB29MY | ecosystem: Environmental > Terrestrial > Soil > Wetlands > Peat | place: USA: New York...
AGACTCGCGGCCAGCAAGCGGCGCTGTTCCAGTTTCTCGAAGTCTCGTCGAACACCTTTTGGGTTTCCCATGCACTGAACATAGCACAAGAATCTAGAGATGTCACTATATTATTCAATGTTCAGTAAGCTAACCCGAGTGGCGACTTACGAAGAGGCGAGGAGAGCGGCGAGAAGAGCGGCGCGGACGGGCATGGTCTTGATAAGCACGTGCTCGTGAGCGGAGTGCGCGCCATCACCGACGGCGCCGAAGCCATCGAGCGTCGGAATACCTAGCGCCGCGGTGAAGTTTCCGTCAGAGCTTCCACCGGCCGCCGCTTCGCCCAGGGAAAGGCCCAGTTGCTTGGCGAGGGAAGCGGCGTGTCCGAAGAGAACGGCGCTTTGCTTGCGTTCGAGCGGCGGGCGATCAAAGCCGCCATGGATTTCAAGTTTGGCGCCGCGATGGATGGGTCTCAATCCACGCAAGCGCTTTTCGAGGGCGCGCATATCGGCCGTACGCCAGGCACGCAGATCGAGTTGGGCTTTAGCCAGTTCAGGGATGACGTTGACGCCTGTTCCGCCCTCGATAACGTCCGCATTTATGGTGACACCGCGGCGGCGATCATTCCACTTTTCGATGCGGGCGATTTGCGCGGCGAGCTCATGAACGGCGTTGACGCCTTCTTCCGGGGCGAGGCCGGCGTGCGAGGAGCGGCCATGAACAATGATTTCGGCCTCGCCGACGCCCTTGCGGGAGGTCTTGACGAGCCCGCGCGGGCCGAGCGACGGCTCAAGGACAAAGACGGCGTCGCTGCGGCGGGCTTCTGATTCGATGAGGGCGCGGGAGGATTCGCTGCCGATCTCCTCGTCGGAAGTCCAGAGGAAAACGATGCGCTTGGAAACCGTGGCTTGCGCCTCCTGCAAGGCTTGAAGAGCAAAAAGCGCCTGGACAATGCCGGCCTTCATGTCAAAAGTGCCGGGGCCATAGGCTTTGCCACCCGAGAGGCGAAAGGGCATTTTGGTGATGGTGCCGGTGGGGTAGACCGTATCGTAGTGGCCGAGGACGAGGAGTTGCGCTCTGGGCGGTGCAATGGTGGGAGACCAGACGATGCGAAGATGATCGCCGCGATGCTTTTGGCGGAGCACTTGGACGAGCGTGCCGCGCAGCAGCCACTCGTCCGCGAGAAAGCCGCAGCAGCGGTCGGCGCGTTCTTTATCCAAGCTGGGAGATTCCAGGAGCGTGAGTTGCTGGAGGACCTCCAACATGTTAGGCAGTCGGCGGCGGAGCAGGGCAAGAAGAGTCTGTGGAAGTGAACGGGTAGCCATGAAGGGGTCATGGTAACAACCTCGGCAACGCAGGGCAACAACGCAGAGAGGGCGGAAAAGGCACGCAAGGCAGGGTGTAGAAGATAATCTTTGCTGGCTGTCCAGATTGCTTATAATAGTAAGTTTGCTAGAAGCAGGAGATGCGCCGTAGAGCAAGGGAGTGGCGGCGCCGGAGCACGCATGCAACTCGACATCAACGAAATACAGAAATACCTTCCGCACCGCTACCCGTTTCTCATGATCGACAAAGTGGTGGAAATGGTGCGGTTCAAACGGATCGTGGCGGTGAAGAGCGTCACGATCAACGAGGCCTACTTCCAAGGCCATTTTCCAGGGAAGCCGGTAATGCCGGGCGTGCTGATACTGGAGTCGATGGCACAGGCCGGCGGATTGCTACTGCTACTGGAGATCCCAGACCGCGACCGCAAATTGCTGTATTTGGCCTCGATGACGGACGTGAAGTTCCGCCGGCCGGTGGTGCCCGGCGATCAATTGCGGATCGAGGTGGACGTCCTGACGTGGAAGGGCGATCTGTGCAAGATCAAGGGCAGGGCGTTCGTTGACGGAAAGCTGACGACGGAAGCGACGATGTTGTGCGTGATGGCCGACCGCGAAGAGCCAACGAAATCCTGAACATGGGCGAGGTTCAAATCCACGCGCAAGCGGTTGTTTCGCCGGAAGCGAAGCTGGGGAAAGGCGTGCAAGTCGGCGCATTCGCGGTAGTGGGTTCCGGCGTTGAGTTGGGCGAAGAGTGCGTGCTGCACGAACACGCGGTGGTGCGAGGCCCGGCGAAATTCGGCGCGCGAAACGTATTTCACCCGTTCACCGTGATTGGCGGCGATCCGCAGGATTATACGTTTCGCGGGGAGCGCGTCGAGCTGGTTGCGGGGGATGAGAACATTTTTCGCGAGTATGTGACCATCAGCCGGGGAACAATCAAGGGCGGCGGCACGACGCGCATCGGGAATGAGAATTTTTTTCTGGCGTATTCGCATGTGGGACACGACTGCCAGGTGGGCAACAACACGCTGTTCGTAAATGGCGCGACGCTGGCGGGCCACGTAACGGTGCAGGATTACGTGACCATCGGGGCATTTTCGCCGGTGCACCAGTTCTGCCGGTTGGGACGCTACGCCTACATCGGCGCGTCCACCGTAATCACGCAGGATGTGCTGCCATTTTCATTCGTGGTGACCGAGCGGGAGACGAAGTGCTTCGGCCCCAATACCATCGGGCTGGAGCGCAAGGGATTTTCGGCGGAGCGGATCAGGACGCTGCAACGGGCGTTCCGGGTGCTGTTGCGATCGAAGAAGAATACTTCGCAGGCCCTGGAAGAGATGCGGAAAACATGGGGGGATTCCGCGGACGTAAAAGAACTGATGGATTTCGTGGAGAAGGCGCAGCGCGGGATCGTGAAATAGGCGCAGAGCTGGCAAAGGCTAGAGCTCTGGGTGCTTGAAATGAATGCCAACAGGGAAGGCTGGGGACTGATCGCGGGGAACGGGCGATTTCCGTTTCTCGTGCTGGAGGGCGCGCGAAGCCAGGGAATTGAAATGGCGGTGCTCGCGATTAAGGAAGAGGCTTCGCCGGAACTGGCGCAGGCCGCGAAGCGTATACACTGGGTTAGCCTGGGCGAACTGAGCAAGGCCATCGAGTTGTTGCAGAGCGAAGGTGTGACGCGCGCGGTGATGGCCGGTCAGGTGAAGCACAACAAGATCTTCAGCGCGATCCGGCCGGACTGGAAGCTGGCGAAACTGTTGCTATCGTTGCCCAGGAAGAACACGGATTCGTTGATCGGCGCGGTGGCCAAAGTGCTTGAGGAGGAAGGGATTCAACTGGTGGATTCCACACTGTTTCTGAAGCCGCTGTTGCCGGACGCGGGCGTGTTGACGCGCCGCGCGCCCAATGAGCACGAAGCTGCCGACCTCGCTTACGGACTGGGCGTGGCGCGGCAAATCGCCGCGATGGATATCGGACAGACCGTGGTGATCGCGGACCGCGCGTGCGTGGCGGTGGAAGCGATGGAAGGAACGGATGAGACAATCGAGCGGGCGGCGCGGTTTGCGAATCGGCGGCCGCTGGTGGTTGTGAAAGTAAGCAAGCCCGGGCAGGATATGCGCTTCGATGTACCCGTAGTGGGACTCCCGACCGTCGAAACCATGAAGCGCACCGGGGCGACGGCGCTGGCCATTGACGCCGCGCGCACGCTGCTCTTTGACCGGAGCAAGCTGATCGAACTGGCGGACACCGCAGGAATTGCCATACAAGCCTTTTCTCCCGACCAGGTTGCGGAACCCAAACGAGGTTCCGGGGGGAATGAATAAAGAATGAGTGGGAACAGCGGCCAGGCGGGAGACCCGCGGAAAATTCGCGTAGCGGTAGTAGGAACGGGAGAATTCGGCCGGAACCACGTGCGGGTGTATCGCGAAATGGAGGGCGTGGAGCTGGCCGGGATTTTCGACCGGGATGCGACTCGCGCGACGACGATCGCGCAAGAATTTGCGACTCGCGCGTTCAACCGTTTGGAGGATTTGCGAGGGGCTGTGGGCGCGGCCACCGTGTCCGTGCCGACGGTGTCGCACGCGGAAGTAGGCTGCCGGTTGATGGAGATGGGCATCGATGTGTTGGTCGAAAAGCCCATGGCCAGCACCTTGGCGGAAGCGGATGCCCTGCTGGACGCGGCTATTCGCCATGCGCGGATTCTGCAGGTAGGGCATGTGGAGCGATTTAACCCGGCGGTGCTGGCGGTGGAACCCGTCGTGAGCCGGCCATTGTTTTTTGAAGTGCACCGGCTAGGCGTATTCACACCACGAAGCCTGGATGTGGACGTGATCTACGATCTGATGATCCATGACCTGGATATCCTGCTGGCGCTGGTAAAGGAGCGCGTGACGGAAGTGAAAGCAGTGGGAATTCCCGTACTGACGGACAAAGTGGACATTGCGCACGCGCGGCTGGAGTTTGCAGGCGGCGCGGTGGCCAACGTGACCGCGAGCCGCGTATCCACGGAGCGCGTGCGGAAAATGCGGTTCTTCCAGCGGCATGAGTACATTTCCCTGGATTACGCGCGGCGCGATGCGCTGCGGATTGGCGTGAAACGGCCCGGGCCGCAACCGGAATTTGCGTTTGAAAAGCTGGCGGCACCGGCGGTCGAGCCACTGCGCGGGGAACTCGAAGCGTTTGTGGAGGCGGTGCGAACACGAGTCGCGCCGAAGACGGATGGGACGGCAGGGCGAGCCGCGTTGGAGTTAGCGAGCGCGGTGATGACGAGCATCCGGGAGCACGCTGCGCGCGTCCAACCAGTAGCACCATCCAGGGTGGAAAAAATAAAACGATGATTCCGCGAATTCTGGTACCGATGGGCGCCCGCCTGCCAGCCACCGATGTGGCGACGACGCGGCGACGCCCGTCCACGCTGGACGAGCGGACCTTAGTGCCGGCGAACTTGCCGATCGTGAAGCTGGATGGTCAATCGACCATTCCGACGAACCTGCCGCTCGAATCCATCGCTACCCGCGTGGTGGTGCCACGGGACATCAATGTAGAAGCGGTACAGAGGCCGGAGGAGTCCAACCTGCCGCTCCAGCCGACGGACATGGACGAGCGCGTGACCGTGCCGCAAGGCGCCGCGGCACCCGAGGAGTTTTCGCCGCTGCCGCCGGTTTCGGAAGAATTGGTCGAGCCGGACATTATCCAAACAGGCGAAGTGGCGTTCCTCACGCCGGAGCGGCCAAGCCAGGGGGCGTTCGGCGACGCACTAACACGCATCGTTTCCATCACTCTGCACATCTTGCTGGGGCTGTTCTTGGTTTTCGAGCCGAAAATCTTCGGCCCGCACGTGCGTACGAGAGAGGAAGAAGAAATCGCGCGGCGACAAATCACGGTTCTATTGCCGCCGGGAGCGTTGGATTCATTGAGGCCCTCGCCCAGAACAGCACCCGTGCCCCATGAATCAGTGAGCGTCGATCCCAACATTTTGCGCCGGGTTGCGCCACACATCGAGCCGCCTACTCCTCCGCCGCAACCCGAACCACCGAAGAAGGAGTTGCCAAGCGCGCCCGTACCGAAGCCCAACGCAGTTGCGCCGCCGATGCCGCCGCCACAAGGCGCCAGAGGCGATCTTCCCAAGACGCCGCTGAAGCTGGAAACTCCCGATATGCCTGTGCCGCAGCAGGGATTGGTTCTGCCGAAACAGTCATCCCCAGGCGACGCCATTCGCGATGCCGCGCGGCAGTCCGGGAAAATAAATGCCCCGGCGCCGATTGGAGGCGGAGGGCGGCTCCCGGGTGGGGGTGGGCATGGGGGGGGCGGCGGTGGGCACGGAAGCGCCTACGCGGGGATACAGATGCTCACGGACAATGAGGGCATCGATTTCAACGACTATCTGCACCGCGTGTACATTAAGGTGAAGCAGAACTGGTATTCGGTGATGCCAGCGTCAGTGGAGTTGGGCGACCAGGGAGTTGTGTCGCTGCAATTCCGCATCATGAAGGATGGCTCGGTGCCGGACGCGGAGCCTGTGCAGGTGTTCAGTTCGGGGAAAGAGCCGCTGGATCGTGCCGCGTATTCCTCTATTCGCGGGTCCAATCCGTTCGAGCCTTTGCCGTCCAAGTTCAAGGCGGAATACATCCTGCTGCGTTTCACTTACTATTACAATCTGCTGCCGCCAAACAACTAGCCCGAAATCCGAAGTCGAAGAGGGGTTTCATCGCACAAAAAACGTGCGATGCAGAACCGTATCTCCGCTCCGGGGCGGCAACCCTTCGGGGCTCAGGGCAAGAAAGCACCGTCCCTCCGTTCCCTTCGACTTCGCTCAGGGCAGGCGAAATGACAGGTTTTGCGCGGTGGATGATGTGGGGGCACCCAGGCGCGTGCTGCACGAGCTGCACGAACTGCAACTCCGACTCCCTCCTGCTGATCTGTTACCATTCTGCTGAGGCAGAGGCATGAAACTGGCCCGACAACAAGTGTTGGGGAGCATGTTGATCGCGCTAATCGTGCTGGTGGTGCTGCTAATCCGAGCCTGGCCACTTCTGTTCCGCAAATGAGCGAACCCTGCGAATTGCCACTCGTAGTTATCCTAGGACCCACCGCTTCCGGAAAATCAAAATTGGCTGTGTGGCTGGCCTTGCAAGTGGGCGGCGAAGTGATTGCCTGCGATTCCACGCAGATGTACCGCGGCTTTGAGATTGGCACCGCGAAACCCAGCGCGGAAGAGCGCCAGGGTGTTCCGCATCACATGATGGATCTGCTGGATCCCAGGGAAGAGGCTACGGCAGGGGGATACCGCGAACGGGCGATCGGCGTGTTGGAAGACCTGCACGTCCGGCAACGCCTGCCGATATTTACGGTGGGGACGGGGCTATACTTGCGCGCCCTACTCGAGGGATTGGCGGACGTGCCACAGCGCTCGGAAAGCCTGAGAGAGAGATTGCGAACGAGCGCAGCGGGGCACCAGGCGGGACATTTGCACCAGATCCTGCGGCGCCTCGATCCCATTTCCGCGGGGAAGATTGCGGCCGCAGATGAGCAGAAGCTGATACGTGCAATCGAAGTGTGCCTGCTGGCGAAGAAGCCGATGTCGGAAGTGCAGCGAAGCGGAAGGATGCCATTGCCAGGCTGGCGAGTTGTGAGGATAGGGTTACAGCCAGATCGTGAGGGGCTGTACAAGCGCGTACATGCGAGGACGGAAGCGATGCTGGCCAGCGGGTGGATGGAGGAAGTGCGGAGACTGGCGGCAGGCGGCCTCCAGGATGACGCCAAGCCATTTGATTTTATCGGCTACGGCGAATTGCGAGCGGTCCTGCGCGGGGAGATGAAATTGGAAGAGGCACAGGCGGCGATTCAACAGGCCACGCGACGCTATGCCAAGCGGCAAATCACATGGTTCCGGAGAGAAACTGGCGTGCACTGGTTGGGCGGGTTCGGCGATGATCCAGAGATGCAGCGCCAGGCGTTGGGCATCGTGCGCGAGGAGTTGCGGGGCGCGATTCCGGAGAGAATGGACGTATAATTGAGACGATGAGGCTTGTTGGCGCGGCACAGTGCAGTGAAGGCACGATGACTCCTGGTTGTATTCACCCGTGAAAACACAACACGCTACTTCCGCGGCTGAACGTGTCCTCCTGGTGGGCGTGGGATGGAAGCGGGCGCCACGCTTTCCTGGCATGCCGACGGGAGAGCAGGGCCGCGAATCGCTCGCGGAGCTCGAGGAACTGGCGCGTAGCGCCGGGGCGGAAATAGCGGGCACAGTGTTTCAGTTGCGCGAGGCGGCGGACCGTGCGACGCTGGTTGGCCGCGGGAAATTGGAAGAGATTCGCGCGGAAGCCAACGCGCGTGAGGCGCCGCTGATCATTTTCGACAGCGAACTCACCCCGATGCAGCAACGCAACATCGAGGCGGCTACCGAGCATCGGGTGATCGATCGCACGCAACTCATCCTGGATATATTTGCGAAGCACGCGCGGAGCCGCGAAGGACAACTGCAGGTGGAGCTGGCGCAGTTGAATTACATGTTGCCGCGGCTGACGGGACGCGGCACGCAGATGTCCCGGCTCGGCGGCAAGAGCGGCGGCGGGGGATCCGGAGGCACGGGTGGCGGCGCCGGCCGCATCGGCGTGCGCGGACCCGGCGAAAAGAAACTGGAAACCGACCGGCGGCGCATTCGCGAACGGGTAGGGAAAATTCAGGACAGCATTAACGAAGTACGCAAACAACGGGCGCTGCGGCGGGAAGCGCGCAACGCCGTGCCGCTGGGAACGGTCGCGTTGGTGGGATACACCAACGCGGGGAAATCGACGCTGTTCAATGTATTGAGCCGCGCGGAGGTGCTGGTGTCCTCGAGGATGTTCGCGACGCTGGACCCGACGGTGAGGGCGATTCGCCTGCCGTCGAACCGGCGCATCCTGGTATCGGACACGGTGGGGTTCATCCGCGACTTGCCGAAAGGTCTGATTACGGCGTTTCGCGCCACGCTCGAAGAAGTGCAGGAGGCGGCGCTGCTGTTGCAGGTGAGCGACATATCGAATCCCCGGCACGAGGAATTGGACGTGGAAGTGGAGAAAATTCTGGAAGAGCTGGGCGTGATGGGAAGGCCGCGGCTGCGCGTGTTCAACAAAGTGGATTGCCTGACGGAGGCGCAGCGCCAGGAGCTCGAAGCGGCTTGGCGAGGCAATGGCGGAGGAGCGCCGCCGGTGTTCGTTTCGGCGCTCACGGGGGAAGGGCTGGAGGAATTGCTGAGGCGGATGGATGTGGCGTTGCCCGTGGATCCCATCGTAAAGCTCTCGCTGCACATGCCGCTGAGCGAGGGGCGGTCGCTGGCGCTGATTCACGCCCTCGGGCGCGTGCTGCGTTCCGAGGTGAGCGAGTCGCACATGGATCTGGAAGCGGAAATTCCCGAGGCGATTGCGCGGCGGCTGAAACTCGACGAATTTGTGGTGAAGGGAACTTCGCGAAGTGCGCCTGCGTATCTTTAAACGGGGGTAAAACCATGGCCGCTTTCATTTTGTGGTGTCTGCTGCTGGTGGTTTGCTGGCCGCTGGCGCTTTTGGCGCTCGTGCTGTATCCGTTGATTTGGCTGCTGCTGCTGCCATTCCGAATTGTGGGAATTGCGGTGGGGGGAGTGCTTGAACTCCTGCGTGCCATTCTCTTCCTGCCGGCCCGCGTATTGCGGGGTCCGCGAGCGATTTGAGGAGAACCGAAAAAGGGCTGCGTTACTTCCGGGTAACTACCTCCAATTCTGCGAAATGTAAACAAAATGTGACAATTAGCGGGGGCGGAAGAAGGTCTTCCGGGACCGCACCGGGTTGTGGAAAAGTTTGTGGAAACTTGCAGGCAGGCCTGTGAGGCAAGCGGAGCACAAAAGGCTGTCATGGAGAGAGGTCACTTTGGGAGCACCTGTAAGTCATTGATTGTTAAATAGCTTATGTATTTTTGTTGTGTTTCGCGGAGATTGCCCGGGCGCTTTTCCAGCCGACAGGGCCATCAGACTTTTGCACAGCTTTGCAGCAGTGGTGTTACGAAAGAGTATCCGGCCGTCCGCTGACAGCGCCCGCTGCGTAGTAACCCCAAAGTACAGCCCCGGCTGGGTCGAAGCAACAACCTTCCAGCGTTGACGCTTTCCAGAGCGGAGTCTATAGTGAGCCGAGTGGTGGCGTGTTGCCGCATAGGCAGCGCCCGCTGTCGTGGTCCTATGAACCTCCCGAACTCCTTGACCGTCCTGCGGATATTTTTCGTGCCGCTGCTGATTGTGGTGCTGCTGACGCGAACTCCCAACGTGGAGTTGTGGGGTTTCCCCATGCATTTCGAGTTCTGGGGCGTTTTGATCCTGCTTGTAGCGGCGGCCACCGACTGGGCGGACGGGTTCTTTGCGCGGCGTCATTCGCAAGTGACGACACTCGGGATTCTGCTGGATCCAATTGCCGACAAGTTGCTGATTACCGCGGCGTTTATCGCCCTGGTGGATATGCACCTGGCGAAGGCGTGGATGGTGGTGATCATCATCGGGCGGGAATTCACCATCATGGGTTTGCGGAATATCGCCTCGGCGGAAGGATTCAATATCGCGGCTTCCACTCTGGGCAAGACCAAGATGGTCTTGGAAGTGTGTGCGGCGGCGGTTCTGATCGCGGGAGTCCGCCATCCCTCGTTAAAACCGCTGGGGCTGGTGCTGCTGTGGTTGGTAGTGATCAGCGCGCTGATTTCCGCCGGACAGTATTTCTTGAAGTTCTGGAGCCGACTGGACGACCGCATCAAGCAGCGGCGGAAGCTCAGCCTGACGGAAACACGGAAGAATTCACAGGATGCCGTCCCTCTCTGATGCCGACCGAAAGATCATCCTGGATTTGGCACGCCAGGCCATTACGGAAGCTGTCTGCCACGGGCGCTTAATTCATCCTATCCCCCAGAGCGGCATATTGGAACGGCGGTGCGGTGTGTTCGTTTCTCTCCATGTAAAGGGAAAGCTGAGGGGCTGCATTGGGGTAATTGACGGCCGCGAGCCACTTGGCGAGAGCATTGTGCGCTGTGCGGCGGGCGCGGCGCTGGAAGATCCGCGCTTCACGCAGATGAAGCCAGAGGAAGTCGGCGATGTCGAGATCGAGATATCGCTGATGACCCCGCTGGAGCTGATGCGGCCCGAAGCAATTGAGATCGGGACGCACGGCCTATTGGTGGAACAGGGCGGGCGCCGCGGACTGCTGCTGCCGCAAGTGGCCCTGGAGCATCATCTGGGCCGCGAGCGTTTCCTGGAAGAAACCTGCTGGAAGGCCGGTCTGGCGCGCGAGGCTTGGAAGAACCCGGACACGAAAATCTACGGATTTCGCTGCGAGATCGTTTCCGAAAACAAGTAAGGCATTTTCAAAAGAAGAAGCCCGCGTCGCAGAGGCGCCGCGGGCTTCCCGATAGCGGAATAGGGTAAGACGGATTACTCGATTTCGACGTAATCGCCGGCGTAGGTATCGATGGTAGTGTGGGTAACGAACATGGTGGACGCATTGTGGCCCACCCTGATCACGATGCCTTCGCCGATCACTTCCCGCGGAAGATCGTTCCACTCGTATTTTTGCGGTGTGCTGCCGAAGCCAAGCAGTTTATACTGAGCGTCCGCAGTAGTCGGTGTCGCTTCCGCGCGCGAGCCCTCGTAGCGGAAGATGCGGAAATAGTCCCCAACCTTCACGCCCTGATTGGTGCCAAGGTTGACATAAACGATCGAATTCTGCCCGTAGGTCTGTGAATAATTCGGACCTATGACCAGCATGCCGACGGACTTGCCGCTGACAGGCGCAAAATGATCGAACTGGCCGGCGGGCTTGTATGCCGGTGAGGGGCGTTCCTCCATGGGCCTGAGGATGTCGCCGCGCTGCAAGTAAGTGCAGGTGAAGGTAACCTGTGCAGTAGAAACATTGGGCTGTACGCCAGTGACAACAATTTGTCCAGTATCCATGTAAATCGTGCCCATGGCTTTCAAGAGCTTGTCCTGCCACTTGAACCATTGCACCTTCAGGGGATCGGGATCCGGCCGAACGCCAAAAAAGCGGTCCCCGACACGCACGCCCTGATTGGAGCCTTTGTTGATGAAAACGTAATCACCGCGGGCGAAAACGATCTTGACGTTGGACTGCTCTCCGGAAATCAAGCGCACATCATCTTGCATTTTCTCATCGGAGACAAAGCCGGCACAGTAAACCGACGAGAAATCCGGCGAGGTCTGGGCGCCGACCGCTTGCGTGGAAGATACGACCTGGCTGGGCGCGTTGCCCTGCGCCGAAGCGCCGACGGCGGCCAAGAGAATTCCGAGACACATCGTTGCTGCGTTTGCGCGCATCATCATCTTACTCCTTCGACTCACGCCAGAAAGGGCCGTGCGGGGACTTGCACCTTTGAAGCTAACAAGCGCCTTTGGCCACGTCAACAAAATGGGTGAGGACGCTTTACACATTTGCAAAGGCATGCTACAAGCCCTATTTTCAAGGGATTGGGGGTAGTTTACGTCGATGAAACCGTTCGGAACCGGGCTGGGGCGGATTTGCGGAGTGGCTGCCGCCGTAACTGCCAGGGAATTGAGGGTTCTACTCCGGCAGGCGCTCCGCCACACCCCGACCGTAGAACTCCGCCTGGACTGGCTGCGGACCGACCAGGAGCGCCAGAAGTTCCTGAGTTGGCTGAAGGGTTTCCGCCCGAAAGGCGCTGTTCTCGTGGCCACTTGCCGGCGGCGCATTGGCGGGGGAGAGTTCGCCGGCGATGCCGGCGTGGAATTGTACTGGCTCACGAAGGCAGGGCAAGCGGGCTGCCAGTGGTGTGATTTGGAAGTGGAAACGCTGAGGGAAATGCCGGGAAAGTCCGTGGAAGGATACGCCATACCACCGAAGGTGATGCTCTCGATGCACGATTTTAGGCGGACGCCGAAACTTCCAAAGAGGCTGAGCGTGCCGCCCCAGGGAGGAATGGACGCGATCAAGATGGCCGCGATGTCCCGGACAATCGCGGACAGCGTTAGGCTTCTGAAAGTGCTGCGTCATTCGCGACAGTTGGTTGTCGTGCCGATGGGAGAGATCGGATTGCCCGCCAGGTTGCTGGCCCTGCGCGAGGGGAGTGCGCTGGCTTATGCACCGGTGGCGGCGGAGACAGCGCCGGGGCAAGTGCACCTGCGCGATTTCAAGGAGATGTACCGCGCACACAAGATCACACGCAAGACGCGCGTGTTTGGCGTGATCGGGAATCCCATCGGGCACTCGATGTCGCCCTTGCTGCACAACACGGGTTATGTGGCAGCGAAGAAGGACGCGGTGTTCCTGCCGTTCCTGGTGGAACGCCTGGACGATTTCCTGAAGGCAGCGCCGGAGCTGGGTGTGGAAGGCTTCAGCGTAACTGTACCTCACAAAGAGGCGGTTTTCCGGCGATTGGACGATTGCGAACCGCTGGCGCAGTGGATAGGGGCAGTGAACACCGTTACGGTACGGCGTGACGGCTCGCTCTATGGAAGCAACACCGATTATCTGGGAGTGCTGCGCGCGCTGGAGAGGAAACTACAACTGCGAGGCAGCCGGGTGCTGATTTTTGGGGCGGGCGGCTCCGCACGGGCCGCGGCTTTCGCGCTCGCGCAAGCTGGGGCAGAGGTTTTTGTTTGTGCGCGGCGGGAGGAGGTAGCACGGGCATTGGCGCGCGCCGTTGGCGGCCAAGCAGTGCGGCGCGGGGCGCTGGGTAAGGAGCGCTACGACGCCATCTTGAATGCGACGCCCGTGGGGATGCACCCGCAGGTTGGGATTTCGCCCCTGCGGCCCAGCGAGTTACACTGTTCTGTCGTGATGGACTTCATCTACCGCCCAGTGCAGACGAAGTTGCTTCAGATCGCGGCGGCGAAAGGGCTTCGCACGGTGTCCGGCGTGGAAATGTTTCTGGCACAAGGAATCGCGCAATGGGAATTGTGGATGGGAAGCCGGGCGCCGGAAGCAGCCATGCGCCGCGCGGTGCTGCGGGCGCTGCAAGCGGGAAAGTAAAAACGCTGGTGACCCGGGCCAAAGAAAAGCCAGCCTTACGCGAGCGATTCTTTGCCTTCGACTTTCAACCCTAAAACTGGAATAGTGATCGCCAAGCGATGATTCAGCCTTCTTTCCAGGAATTTCAACGGCTCGCCAAACACGGGAACCTTATCCCGGTGTACGACTTGTTTTCGGCGGATTTGCTGACGCCCGTGAGCGCCTATTTGCGCGTAGCGCAAGGGGCGAGATATTCCTTTCTGCTGGAGAGCGTGGAGGGCGGCGAGAAAATCGCGCGGTATACCTTTGCGGGCGCCAACCCGGAAGAGGTGTTTCGTTACGCCAGCGGGGCGTGCGTGCTGGAGAGCCGCGACCGCATTATCTGGGAAGAGCGCGATCCCATTTCGTTCTTGCGGGAACGCATGGCGCGGTTCCAGCCGGTGCGTTTGCCGGGTTTGCCGCCGCTGGTGGCCGGTGCGATCGGGTACTTCAGCTACGACATGGTGAGGCTGATCGAGCGGCTCCCCAAACGATTGCGCGACGACATTGGCTTGTACGACGCCATGCTGATGTTCTATCGCGGACTCCTCGCGTTCGATCATGTGCAGCACCGCTTGTGGATCGTGCGCAACGTTTACACCGAGGGGCCGGGAACTCTGCGGGCGAAGTACAACAAAGCCGTGAAGGAGATCCGGCGAACCCGGCAGATGCTGGAAGAGCCGGTGGCCGGGGAGCGGCCTGCAAAGAAGAAGCCCGCGAAATCACGGGCGCCGCAGGTCACGTCGAATTTCAGGCCGAAGGAGTACCTGGAGGCGGTGAGGAGGGCGAAGAAGTACATCCGCGAGGGCGATATTTTCCAGGTGGTGCTGAGCCAGCGATTTTCGGCGAAGACCAAGGCCGCGCCGTTCGACATTTACCGCGAACTGCGGGCGCTGAATCCCTCGCCTTACCTTTTTTACCTGCAACTGAACGACGTGCATGTGGTGGGCAGTTCGCCGGAAATGCTGGTGAAAGTGCAGGGCAGGGAGGTATTTTACCGGCCAATTGCGGGCACGCGTTGGCGGGGCAAGGATGAGGCGGAGGATGTGAGGCTGGAACGCGAGATGCTGGCCAGCGAGAAAGAACGCGCCGAACACATCATGCTGGTGGATCTGGGGAGGAACGATCTCGGGCGGGTATGCGAATACGGCTCGGTGCAGGTGGAAAAGTTGATGAGCGTGGAGCGCTACTCGCACGTGATGCACCTGGTGTCCAGCTTGCGCGGGAAACTGCGCGAGGATGTGGACTGCTTCGACGCGCTGATGTCGTGCTTTCCGGCAGGGACCGTTTCCGGAGCGCCGAAGGTTCGCGCCATGGAGATCATCGAGGAGTTTGAGAAGACACGCCGGGGCATCTACGGGGGCGGGATTCTATATCTGGATTTTGCGGGGAATCTGGATTCCTGCATTGCGCTGCGAACGATGATCATCAAAAATGGCGTAGCGCACGTGCAGGCCGGCGGAGGCATTGTCGCCGATTCGACGCCGGCAGGAGAATTTCGCGAGTCGGTGAATAAATCCAAGGCGCTGCTGCGCGCGCTGGAATGCGCGCATGGTGGCGACTCTCCGGGAGTGAAAAACAGACCGTGATTCTGCTGCTCGACAACTACGATTCGTTTACCTACAACCTGGCGCAATACCTGGGCGAGCTAGGATGCCAGGTGGAGGTCCACCGCAATGACCGGATTTCCGTGGAACAGATCGCGGGGCGGAAGCCGGAGCGGATCGTGATATCCCCGGGCCCATGTACACCGCAGGAGGCGGGCATTTCCGTCGAATTGATTCAGAAGCTGGGCGGAAAGATCCCGATCCTGGGCGTGTGCCTGGGGCACCAAGCGATCGGGGCAGCCTACGGCGGCAAGGTCATCCGCGCGCCAAAACTGTTTCATGGCAAAACGAGCGAGATCCAGCACGACGGCAAGGGTATTTTTCATAAGCTGCCGAATCCCTTCACGGCCACGCGTTACCATTCGCTGATTGTGGAACGCAAATCGCTGCCGCGGGAATTGACGGTCACGGCCGAAACGAGCGACGGGATCATCATGGGCCTCACCCACCGGCGGTACAAGGTGGCGGGCGTGCAGTTCCACCCCGAGTCCGTGCTCACGCAAGCAGGGAAGCAACTCCTGCAAAATTTCCTGGCGCTTTAGCAGGCTGCTGAAAAATGTGTTTCGCCGTCATTCCGAGCGAAGCGAGGTACGATTTTGCATCGCACGTCTTTTGTGCGATGAATCCCTGTTCCGCGGAAACCTAAGAAAAGAGGGATTCCTCACTCCGCAGACTCCGTTCGGAATGACGAATTCGAGGTTTTTCAGCAAGGTGTTGTGGTTGAGATCCTTCGGGCCGCAAACGGCGCGGCCCTCAGGATGACAACGTATCCCGGTGTTTGAAAAACCGACAAAGCTGTGCTTCGTGAAAAATGCGGACTAGTAACGCATAGGTAACTAACGAAAGAAAGGAGAATAGAGATATTACAGGATAAAGTATATTGAAAGATTAGTTAGAATAGCGTATGGTGGCCTCCAGCGGGCAGTCCCTCCGGTTCACCCGGCTTCGGAGGTGCTTCATGTTTCCAGTTCGCCGTACCCTGGCCGTTGTTTTGGGTGTTCCTCTCTGTTTGTATCCCTCCCGGTGTGGCGCGGGCCCCAAAGCTCCCTTGGGAATATTGACGCAGGCTTATGACGCGCACCTGAACGAGGCAGCCGCCTTTCCCGGACTTTCCGTGTTTGAAGGGGAGGGTGTCTCGACGGAGGCCGAAGGCCGGCTGGGAGTGCGTGTGGGCCGAGTGACGGTCTTGCTGGCAGGGTCCAGCGGGGCAACGCTGCATGGAATAGACAATGGCGCCCATGTGGATCTGACCGCCGGAACGGTCTCCTTTAGTTCGCCGGAAAACGGAATCGTGGAAATTCACGCCGAGGAAGCGTTCCTGCGCCCGGAAAAGAACCAATTGACACAGGCAGAAGTCACGATTCTCGCTCCAGGCGTGCTCCAGATTCGCACCCGGCGAGGCGATCTCGCCTTTCGATACCGCGAGGAGTTCCAGGTGCTGCCGGAAGGCGCAACGTACCGGATTTATCTCGATTCTCCGGCAGAGCCAGAAGGCATTGCGGGTTCGGGAACGCAAAAATCCACCCGGTTGCGAAAGGTTTCGTATTTTGTTGTGGGAACCGCGGGTGCGGGGCTGACGGCGTGGGGAATCTACGAGTTCGCACACTCCAGCACTGGCATCGAAAGCCCGGATAAGCCTTAACAGGCTGCTGAAAAAGCCAAGCAAAGGTCATTCCGAGCCTCGTTCGCCTTTCAAAGGGGGCGAGGAATGACAGCGGATTACAGTTTTTCGGCTGCCTGCTAAAAGGCAGACGCCTGCCGAGGTTCGTTGTGTTGCCCAGAAGTTATCTCATAAATGCTTCTAGCAACCGGCGTGCGTACCTCAGGGGTCAAAACCGCTGAATTTCCCGTACTTTTCGGCACGGCTGAAGCCGTGCCCTCCCGAGAGCCATTTACAAGATGGCTTTTGGTTCTAAGCGTCGCGGCTGGTGTTCACAAAGGTTTTGAACTGTTGCAACTTGGCGAGAGCCGCGCCCGAATCGATGGCCCGAGCGGCCAACTCCGCGCCGGAGCGGAAATCTTCGGCGATGCCCGCGACGACGAGAGCGGCTGCCGCGTTCACAACCACGACGTCGCGCGGGGCGCCAAGGTGTCCCTGGAAAATCCGGCAGATGAGATCGGCATTTTCGTGAGGAGTCCCGCCACGGAGCGCTTCCAGGGGCGCCCGAGCGACACCAAACTCCTCGGGAGTGACGATGAAACTCCGGATGCCGCCATCGCGCACTTCTGTGATCGATGTTTCCCCAGCAAGCGAAATTTCATCCAACCCGCTGCCATGAACCACAAAGGCGCGTTTCACTCCAAGTTCCGACAGGGTTGCGGCAACCAGTTCGAGGGCTTCCTGGGCAAAAACCCCCAGCAACTGCCTGTCAGCTCCGGCCGGATTCGTGAGAGGACCCAATAAATTGAAGACGGTGCGCTTGCCGATCTGCTTGCGCGCGGGCACGGCATGACGAGCGGCCGCATGAGCCACCGGCGCGAACAGGAAACCGATTCCCACCTCGCAAATGGCCTGGCCTGCGCGGCGCATGGGCACATCAATACGAATGCCCAGCGCCTCCAGGACATCGGCGGAGCCGCTGTGCGAACTGGTCGAGCGGTTCCCATGTTTGGCAACGCGCGCGCCCGCAGCCGCGGCCACGAATGCCGCCGCCGTGGAAATATTGAAAGTGCCGCTGGCATCGCCACCCGTCCCGCAAGTGTCCACCAGATTTTCCGGGCGTGACTCTCCGGGCGCGAAGACGGGCGCAGCATGGTGGCGCATAGTGCTGGCAAAGCCTGCCAATTCGGCGACGCTGACAGGGCGCAGGTTCAAGGCAGTCAGAAGGCGAACAATGGCAGGGGTTTCCACGCGGCCGGAGAGGAGGTCCTCCATGATGGATTCTGCTTCGGCGCGCGTGAGGGTGGCGCCGGCTTCCGCTTTCTCGATCAATGCCATGCTGTTGGTCATGTCTTTTGCAGAGGCAAAACAACAGTGGTTCAGTTTGCGGTTAGCCTGTCACGCCAGCCTAACCCTTCCAGTGGTCTTGCCAATCTCTCTGCAGCATACTTCGGAAAAATCAACATATCACCTATCCAGGAAAACTGCTGTTCGGTCAAGATAGTCAGCGCCGTGGATCACCACTCGTGTTGGCCCGCGGCGTTTGTTTCGCAAAGTGTTCGACAGTCACACCTGCAGGAGCATCTCCATGCTTGTCTAATAGCGGAGCCGCCTGGCGCTTCAAATACTTGCCCAGGAAAGCCCTGTTGATTTCCTCAATCAGCAGGAGGTTGCCGATCGCTTCAGACGCTTTTTCAGATTCTTGCGCGGTGGTAAACACTGGCTCATCACTAAAGCTTCCATGGACCATACCCGGCCTCCTCAAAACCGCGCGGTAACTGCCAGCTTCGCACGATTCGAGTTGCTGCCGCTCCCGCGTGAGATATTGCTCCCACTGCTCTCGCGTCTCCCTCATGTGAGTTAGTTCTTCGTCGCTCGGTGGCGGTCGATCGATCTCGATCAGCAGGAAGGGTTGTGTTAGAAGAGCATGGTCAGGATAATCCAGAAAAGCGCCTATCGGATTCACCTCGCCATCTTCGCTTATGCAAGCTCTTATCCGCGGGTCGAGTTGGCATGCCCGTGCCGTCAGTGTGCCCCCGTATGAATGGCCAACAGCAGCTATGCGCTGCATATCCATAGCTTCGACGAGAGGAAGCTCTCGCTTTTCAAGGGTGTCCAGGACAAAGCGTACGTCTTCCGCACCGATCTCGTTTTCGTCGTGCATTGCCGAAATCATCTGCTGTAGTGGATCGCCGGAGAGTGCACTGGTCGGGCGACGAAAAGCACGGATCTGCCCATCCGGGAACAGGACAGCCCCAGCTGCGTCCGTGTGCTCGATAGCAACTACGACGTATCCATGGCTCACTAGGTCTTCTAGCTGGGCGCTGTAAGCAAAGCTTGTGCTTAACAGGCCATGGGAAAACAGAACGACTGGAAAGCCGCCCGGGTGGGTGGCAGGGGGCGCGTTGGCTAGCACATGAGACCTGATTGATCCAGAGACAATCAAAGGCCAGCGCGACTCAAATTCGCCGCGCATAACCTGCTGAACGGAGGAAGTCTCGTCCATCTGCTTTGCGCCGGGGAGATAATCTCCGGTTAGCTGTCCGACCGGACGCCGCACCGGATACCAGATGTAGACCATCAGCTCCCGGCGTCTTTTCCCATCGGTCGCGAATCGATCCGCGCGCGCTGAATCGATCAAATGGACTGCTTGCCGCCCGATGGCATAGCTGCCTGATGGAACAGGAAGTGTTGGCACGGACATACGCTGCGCTTCGGTCTGACATGGACTCAGAGCGAATACCACACTCAACGCCGCTGTAAAGGCATGCTGGAGATGATTCATTCCTCCTCCGACATGGTTCTCTGTCACCTCATCGAATCTCTTGAATGCCACACTCCCGGCCCGGCTGACAACCTCATGCAGACAAAGCATATACTGGCTATTCTGCTTGCTTAAGAAAAAAAGGACCTACGTAAGTGATGTTTCGGTCGGATGGTCGGGTACTCGAAAAGGGACTCACTTCGAAAGGGTTGCCTTGCCGGGGGTGAGCGTCTCAAGTAAACTTGAATGTTTTGCGAGACCTCAAATACTAACACCTGTGCACTGCACCATCGTCGCACAGCATGGCGACCGCGTCACGGTCGCGTAAAAGGCAGAACCTCAAATGAAGATCCACGAATACCAAGCAAAAGCGATCCTTGCCCGTTACGGTGTCGCCACGCCCCGCGGGGAAGTGGCGTTCACGAAGGAGGAAGCGCGCGAAGCGGCACAGCGCCTGAAATCCCATGTGGTGGTGGTGAAGGCGCAGATCCACGCGGGAGGCCGCGGGAAGGGTGGAGGGGTAAAGCTCACACGCTCCGCCGACGAAGCCGCGGAAACGGCTTCGCACATCCTGGGCATGACTTTGGTGACCCCGCAAACGGGCCCGCAGGGACGCCTCGTGCGGCGGCTGCTGATCGAAGAAGGCCTGGACATCAAGCGGGAACTCTATCTGGGGCTGCTGATTGATCGGGAGACGGAGCGGCCCGTGTTCATGGCCAGCTCCGCGGGCGGGATGGAGATTGAGCAAGTGGCGAAGGAAAACCCCGGTGCGATTCTACGCGAGCCGATCCATCCGGCCGTAGGGCTGCAGGCCTACCAGGCGCGCAAGATTGCGTTTGGGCTGGGGCTCGCGGGGGAGCAAGTGACGGCGGCGGTCCCGTTCTTGCTGGCGCTGTATCGCGCGTTTATTGACACAGATGCGTCATTGGTGGAGATCAATCCGTGCGTTGTGACGGGCGACGGCAAGATCGTGGCGCTCGACGCAAAGATGACGTTCGACGATAACGGGCTATTCCGCCACAAGGAACTTCGCGAATTGCGCGATTTGGATGAGGAAGACCCACTCGAGGTGGAAGCGTCCAAGTACGGGCTGAACTACATCAAGCTGGACGGCACCGTGGCGTGTATGGTGAACGGCGCGGGACTCGCCATGGCCACCATGGACATCATCAAATATGCGGGCGGGTCGCCGGCCAACTTTCTGGACGTGGGCGGCGGCGCTTCCGCCGATCAGGTCAAGAATGCCTTCCGCATTCTCCTGAGCGATCCCGAGGTCAGAGCGGTTTTCATCAACATATTTGGCGGCATTTTGCGCTGCGACGTGCTGGCGACGGGCGTTGTGGCGGCGGCGAAGGATTTGCAAGTGAAAATACCGATTGTGGTGCGCATGGAAGGAACGAATGTGGAGGCAGGACAACAGATACTCCGCGAAAGCGGATTGAATTTTACAATCGCAGCGGGCATGAAGGATGGCGCGCAAAAGGTCGTGGCGTTGGCAGGAAAATAATGCCGGTGAATGATGTGGAGGAAGTAAAGGAATTAAAGGAAGTGAAGGAGGAGTCTGGCCGGATCGGGCCAGTTAAGCGGTACACGGATTTGCTCATTTATCGTCAGTCATACAGGCTGGCCCTGCAGGTGACCAAATTCACCCGGGAACTTCCTCGAGAAGAGCAATTTGAACTTGGACGGCAGTTACGGCGCTGTGCGCGATCGGTACCCGCCAACGTCGTGGAAGGATGGACGAAGCGTAACTCCGCCGCCGAGTTCAAGCGGCATTTGGTGATAGCGGCAGGTGAAGCCGCAGAATGCGGATTTTGGATCGGATAGGCAGTAGACGAAGGTTTGGTTTCAAAAAGCGCTGCTCAACCGATTCTCAGTGATTATGGGAAGTTAGGTTTCATGATTCACAATCTTTGGAAGGAGTGGAGGAAGCTATAGGCCGGGGAATTGTCCTTTACCTCCTCTGCCTCATTTACCTCCTAAAATCTCGAATATGAGTATTCTAGTCAATGAAAAAACGCGGCTTCTGGTGCAGGGATTTACCGGGCGGGAAGGGACGTTCCACTCGCAGCAGATGATCGAGTATGGAACGAATGTGGTGGGCGGCGTGACGCCGGGCAAGGGCGGCACAAAGCATTTGGAGCGCCCCGTGTTCAACACCGTCGCCGAAGGCGTGAAGGCGACAGGCGCGGATGCCACCGTGATTCTTGTGCCACCGGCGTATTCGGCGGACGCGATTCTGGAAGCCGCCGACGCGGGGGTGGCCCTGGTGGTTTGCATCACGGAGGGGATTCCCACGCTGGACATGGTGCGAGTCTCCTGCGTCGTGGACAAGTCCAAAACGCGTTTGATCGGACCGAACTGCCCGGGGATCATTTCTCCCGGCAAATGCAAGATCGGGATCATGCCGGGGCGCATTCACAAGCAGGGAAATGTCGGACTGGTGAGCCGCAGCGGCACTTTGACCTATGAGGCAGTGTACCAACTGACGCAACTGGGGATTGGCCAGTCCACGTGCATGGGGATTGGCGGCGATCCCATCATCGGCACGACGTTTCTAGATGCGATAAAGATGTTCAATGACGACCCGGATACGCACGCCATCCTGTTGATCGGCGAAATCGGCGGGAATGCGGAAGAGCGCGCTTCCGAGTGGATTAAGGCGAATGTGAAGAAGCCCGTGGTGGGCTTCATTGCCGGGCAAACGGCTCCTCCGGGACGGCGCATGGGCCACGCGGGGGCGATCATCAGCGGCGGCCAAGGCACGGCGAAAGACAAATATGCAGCCATGAATGCGGCGGGGATTCACACGGTGGAGACGCCGGCGGATTTGGGATCCACGGTTGCCGCGACGCTGAAATGAAGCAAAGAAGTGAAGAAGCGAAGATGCAAAGAAGCGGAGAGATAAGGAAGTAAAGATCGTTTGGCTGCGCGCGGAAGTTGCGGATGGCCATAAGGATTTAATGAAGTAAAGTTTTTCACGGCCTCCTTACTTTGTTGCGTCATTAGAGCATTGAGGAGAATCTTGTGGCGATTGAACGCACACTCGCGATCATCAAGCCGGACGCAGTTGGCCGCGGCCAGCAAGAAGAAATACTGGCGCGCATCCATAAGGCGGGCTTCAAGATTGTCGCCATCAAGTCCATGCGGCTGACAAAGGAAGAAGCTGGCGGATTTTACTACGTCCACCGGGAGCGTCCGTTTTACGGCGAACTCACGGACTTCATGAGTTCGGGGAAAATCTTTGCGATGGTTCTGGAAGCGGATGGCGCCATCGCCAAGTGGCGCGACACCATGGGCGCGACGGATCCGAAGAAGGCTGCTCCCGGCACGATTCGCCACGACCTGGGCACAAGCATAGGCAACAATTGCGTGCACGGCTCCGATGCGCCGGAGACCGCGGCGTTTGAGATCAGCTATTTCTTTTCCGAGCTGGAGCTGATCTGAGCGCGCATTTCCCTCTATAGATCCACCTACGACGCTTCGGACGTTCGTCAGAAACTTTATTGATGTGAGTTTGAATGCGACTGAGGCGCTCCGGTGGTCCCAGCCGTGGAAGAATTCCCGGCATTTTTGCGAAGCACGATTTTATCGCCTTGCAATTCGTAGCGGCTGTCTCGCCAGACAGCGCGTGCTCCCGTATAACTGGCCGCCCAAACGATAAAGCCCAAAAAGTCGCGAATCGGATAGAGCCAGAACTCCTTCAGGGCCACGGGATCGCGCACCACTCCCCAGCCCACCAGCCACGACTCCAATATCCGGTTGAGAACTGCGGCGCCGAGCAGCGCCAGTCCCAGGCCCGGCTTACCAAGCGCCATCGCCGCAACCAGTCCGAACAATCCGTAAGGCAAGGCGAAAGTCAAGCCGCTGCCGAAATGCCCTTCCGGGCGCGAATAGCGCGTGGATTTAGCCCAGCGGAACTGATTGTCCCACATGGCCTGAAAATTCTTCTGACTGACCACGTGCTCGATGACGTGATGCGAGAGGACGACACGATAGCCGGCTGCGTCGATCAGGTGGCCGATCATGAAGTCGTTGGCGAAATAGTCTCCCAACTTCTGGTAGCCGCCAATGCGCGCCAGGGCCTCTTTCTTCACGGCAATCGTCGGTCCTAATCCGAACTTCATGCCTTCCAGCAGGCTGGCCACCAGCACGCCCGCGGTCATCTCCACGGACATGCCAATTGCCGTCAGCCCCGACCAAAATCCCGCGGTGTTCTTGCCCCGGTACACGCACGTAACCATGCCCACTTTTGGGTCGAGAAGTGGAGCGACCACTTCGCGCAGGTAGTTGGGAGCGACTTCCACGTCGCTGTCGCTGGTCACCAGGATTTCGTTCTCTGCCAACTCGGTCAAACGCGAAAAGGAATAGGCGGGCGGGTTAGGCCAGGGCGGAATCCCGTTCACCAATATCTTGCAAGGAACTTGCGGGTACCGCACGCTCACTTCGCGCACCACACTGAGCGCGGAATCCTTTTCTTCGTCCGCAGCGAACAGGATTTCATAAGCGGGATAATCCTGGCGGAAAAAACCTTCCAGTTTCTCCTTCAGCCGGACTTCTAAACCGTGCACCGGCTTGAGCACGGAAACGGGTGGAAAATATTTCACGCGAGAGAGGGCATCGACCGCCAACCGCGCATCCCGGTGAAACTTGATGGCCCCGGCAAGGACCAATCCTAGGAAGATTGTGGAGGTCAGCGTGCCGAATAGGGCTACGCCGAGCAGGAGGTAGAGAATCAGCACGGGTTGCGCCCCGCGATGTTCCGGGGCCCGTTGGGACTCGAGGCGCGCATGGCCTCAGGAAGCGGCGCGCTTTTTTGCAGCAACGCTTGCACGACCTGTCGTCTCTGCCACCAGCTTGGCCGGCTCCAGCACGTATCCTGACTTAACTCCGTCGTCATAAAACATCTTCACAGTTTCCAGCGAATAGTCGCTCAAATCTTTCCCGATCAGGTGCAATTTCCGCAGGACGTCGTTCGTGGCGGTAATGATGTGGCACCCGCTCTGCTCGGCATGATAGATGTTCAGGAGCTCGCGCGGGCTCGCCCAGATCAATTCGGATTGCGGATTCTCCCGCAGAATAGCCACGGCTTCGGCCATAACCGGTACGGGATCGCGACCCGTATCCGCGATTCTTCCCGCAAAGATGGACACGTTGGAAGGTGCGCCGCCGCGCAACGCTTTCGAGACTTCGCGCACCTGTTCAAGCGTCAGCAGCGCGGTCACGTTGATCTGAATTCCGTCCTGGCTCAAGCGATGGATCAGCGGGTACATCGGCACCCGGCGCGTGTTTGTCACCGGAATCTTTACGTACACGTTGGCACTCCACGCCGCGATGTATCGCGCCTGCGATTCCATCGTCTCTTCGTCGTCGGCGAGCACTTCGAAGGAAACCGGCCGGTCCGGAATAAGCTTGAGCACTTGCGCCGCAAACTCCTCATAGTCCGGCACGCCGGCCTTCCTCATCAGTGTGGGGTTGGTCGTAAAACCTTTGATAAAGGGGTGCCGGCTCAGTTCGCGGATTCCGGCAAGGTCGGCGCCATCCCCATAGATCTTCACCGCAAGCTGGGAAAGTGACTTCATCGCGCCGCCCCACTGGAATGCGCCTGAAGAATCCAGTCAGCCGCCTCCTGAAGTGAATGCACAATCGCGTCCGGCGGGCGTGCCGGATGCTTTTCCTGATATCCCTGATCGATCAAAACCGTGCGACACCCCGCGTTCTGTCCAGCTTCCACATCGCGCCAGCGGTCCCCGATCATGAAACTCGCGGAGAGATCGATATGGTGCTTCCGGGCCCCCTGCAGGAGCAGGCCAGCTTTGGGCTTGCGGCAATCGCAATTGTCGCCATCCCCATGGGGACACACAAAAAACTCATCCACCGGCAGCACCGCGGCCAATTTCCGGTTGATTGCGTCCACATCTTCTGGCGTCGCCAGGCCCTTGGCAAGATCCGGCTGATTCGTCACCACCAGCAGCTTGAATCCTCGCGCCTTCAATTCCCGGAGGGCGTTCTCCGCTCCCGCGATAATATCCACGTCAGCGACACTTGCGGGTGGATAAGGCTTCCCGTCCCGGACCACCGTCCGGTTCAGCACCCCGTCCCGGTCCAGAAACACCGCTCGCGAAAGCTTGCCCGCGTTCGCGGTTGCTTCCCATTTTGTCTGCGTGATCTTCACCGCTGGATGCGTCACCAGCAAATGCCAGACCACCGCCTGAAATGCCTCGGTGTGCGGCGTCACATGCGCCGGGTTGACCGTGGGAATGACGATGCAGACGTCCGCCACCTTCGCCGTGTACCCGCCGTCTCGCCCGACAATGCCGAGAATTTTCGCGCCAGCGGATTTTGCAAGTTGCAGCGCGGCCACCAGGTTGGGGCTGACGTTGTGCTCCAAGTCTCCGCCACCCACGGAAAACACCAGCACGGCATCGCGCGCTTGCAACTTGCTCGTCTTCAGCCAGGCCTCGAAGACGGTCGCCCATCCCTCGTCGTTGGTTCGCGCCGTCAATTCGGAGACGTTGTCGGTTGGCGCATACGCTTCGATTCCGGCAATCTTCCGAAAATCGTTCACCGCATGTGAGGCATTTGCCGCGCTTCCCCCAACGCCGAGAATGAATACCCGCCCGCTCGCCGCTCGCACATTTGCGAGGAGTTGCGCTGCCTTCTCGATGCAGGACACGTCCAGGCCGGCGAGGATTTGCGCCGCTTCCGCCAGGAACGTCTCCGCAAATGTGGGTGCGTGGTTCATTTCTGAACGAGCCTTTGTGCGGCCTGCTGCGTGGCCAGGAAGCGCGCTGTCTCTTCGAGTCCAGCGGGCGAGCCAATCTCATAAAATCGTTGTTGAATTTCCATTCCTGCCAGTTGCCCTTCCTCGAGAATCCGGGCGTAGAGTTCCGCCAGGTCGGAGGCCCGCCCCGTGGGCACTCCCGCAAAAGCCTGCGCGGAAAAAGCGCCCAGGCCGTAGTCAATGTACTGCATCCGCGGCGTCCGGTTATTCTTGCTGTAAGCCAGAATCCGGCCGGCCTGATACTCCGCGTTACTGGTGTCCCACTGCCCCTCGTTCTTGAACACCGTCATCAGGGCCAATTTGCCCGCTCGTAGAAATTCCCGAGCCACGGCGGCATAATCGCAAACCAAGTACGAATCGCCATACAGCACAAGGAAGGAATTCCCAAGTTTAGGGAGGGCATTCTTGACCGCACCCGCAGTCCCCAATAGTGCCGTACCGTCGAAGGAATAGTCAACTTGCACGCCGAACTCCTGCCCTTCGCGGACAACCTGGCGAACCATCTCCTCCAGATGCCCCACGCACAATACAACGCGCTGGACGCCATGAGCCTTCAAAAGCCGCAACTGGTGGAAGATGAAAGGCTCCCCATTCAATTCCAGCAGAGACTTGGGCACGTTCTCGGCGACCGCTCCCAGGCGCGTCGCAAGGCCCCCGGCAAGTATAGCGACTGGTAACAACCATCCTCCCTAATGCCGTTCCAAGTTATTCCAGCAAGTCCCTTCGAGAATACTCTCTCCGTGTTCGCGTCAGATGTTTGGACCGTCATTTGGTCCAAAAAGTTGGAACGGTACTAGGAATGCGCCATGATGGTGGTGCCGGCAAAGTCAAACTGCAGCCGCACTTCGCGAAGTCCCGCGCCCCTCATGGCGCGGCGCAGCCTGGTCTTCTCTTCCGTATAAAACAGCAGGAAGCCCCCGCCGCCGGCGCCCACCAGTTTTCCGCCCAGGGCTCCGTTCGCGCGCGCCAAGTCATAGAGTTCATCAATGCGCTCGCTGCTTATTCCCGAAGAACGCCGCTTCTTGTGTTCCCAGTGCACGGCCATGAGGTCCGCGAACTTATGCAAGTCGCAGGCCACCAGGGCGTCGCGGCTCTCCAATCCAAGCTTCTTCGTGAAGTGCAAATTTGCCAGCATCTCCACGGAATTTTCCTTGCTGCCCTGATCCTGGTGTCGCAAAATCTCCGAAGCGGACCGCGAGGTCCCCGTGAAGAACAGCAGGAGATTGTCCTCCAGATTGGCCAGGGCCTCCGGAGGAATTTTCAGGGCTTCCACCCTAACCTTGCCGTCCCGTTGAAACTCGAAACAGGTGATGCCGCCGTATGCGGCAATGTACTGGTCCTGCTTCCCTACCGGCTCCTTCAAAAGGTCAATCTCGATATGGCAAGCCTGCTCCGCCAACTCCTGCGGCGAAACGAATCGCCGGCCCAGGGCGTGCAGCGCCTGCAACAGCGCGGTCGTAAAGCTCCCCGAAGAGCCCAGCCCAGTCCCCGCCGGTATGTCCGAGAGGCTTACGATATCGAGGTAGGGTCCCGTTACCCCCGTGAGTTTCATGGCCTCCCGGACGATAGGGTGCTGAATATCCTCAACCTTCTCCACTTCTTCCATCTTCGAGTATTTCAACCGGATCACCGGCCAGAAGGCTTCGCTGATAGTGATGTAAACGTAGCGCTTGATCGCCGCGGACAACACGAAGCCCGTGTGTTTCTTATAATAGGAAGGCAAATCCGTGCCGCCTCCGCCAAGCGAAATGCGGAGCGGGCTGCGCACCATAATCATGCCGCATCCATGTTGGTTCGGTTTCTCAGTGAACCCTGCGAGCTGAATTCCCTAAGGCTACCCAATTTATACGATACCATTCATAGCGTTTTGCTGTATCGGCTTTCTCCTACGGCTTCCCTGTAAACCGGTCCTCTGCCGTGAAAACTCGGTTGCTACTGGGCGTCGGGCAGGTGGGAACAGCGCTCGGCGAGGATTGAGCCAGCACCGCGGCCACAATGATTGGATAAAATTGGCGCGGGAGTTGCGGAGCGTTCCGTGGGGCATACCTCTTCCCTTTGTCCTGTCTTGCCTGCATAATAGGCGGGCTTGCCCCGAGCCATTCTTCCTGGGGGGTTCGTATGTCCCTAATGCATCGCCGCGAATTTCTTAGCCGCAGCGCCAGAGCAGCCTCCGGCGCTGTTTTCAGTTTGCACCCGCTGGCGCGGAGGTTGCTGGCGCTGGCTCCGATTGCCAGCAAGTTTCGCGCAGCCGACACGGTGACGCTCGGCCGCACGGGGATTCAAACATCACGGCTGGCCATGGGCACGGGCACGATCGGCTCTGGACACCACTCGCACCAGACCGCGCTTGGCGTGCAGGGCCTCGCGGCCTTGTTCCTGAACGGCTACGATCAAGGGCTGCGCTTTTTTGACGCGGCGGATTCCTACGGCAGTCATCCGCACGTTGCCGAAGCGCTGAAGCACGTTGATCGCAGCAAAGTGACGGTCCTGACGAAGACCTTTTCACGCGATGCCGTCGGGGCGAAGGCAGACCTCGACCGTTTCCGGCGCGAACTTGGCACGGACTACCTGGACATTGTGCTGATGCATTGCGTCACGGAGTCCGACTGGAGCACGCGGTACCGCCCGGTGATGGACGTGCTCTCCGAGGCAAAGCAAAAGGGAATCATCCGCGCGCACGGCTGCTCCTGCCACACGATTGAAGCATTACGCGCTGCAGCGAAATCGCCGTGGGTAGAAGTGGACTTGGCGCGCATCAATCCTATTGGCGCCTACATGGATGCCGAGCCCGAGACGGTGGTGAGCGTGCTCCGCGAGATGCGCGCGGCGGGCAAGGGGATCGTCGGCATGAAGATCCTGGGACAGGGGAGCTTGCGCAATAAGCAGGATGAAGCCTTCAAATACGCGCTCGGACTTGACGTGCTGCATGCCTTCACCGTGGGCGCGGAGTCGATCGCGGAACAGAATGACGTTGTTCGCCGCATCGCCGCGGTGGCGTGAAGCATGGACCCCTCTCGCGAGTTTGGGCGCATGCTGCTGATTCTGGGGGTGCTGCTGGTTGTCGTAGGAGCAATTTTCTTTTTTGGCGGCAGATTGCCCTTTCGTTTGGGACACTTGCCCGGCGATATTGTGTATAAGGGTAAGAACACCACGTTTTATTTTCCCATCATGACCTGCATCGTGTTGAGTGTGGGGTTGTCGCTGCTCTTCTGGCTGCTCTCGCGCCTGCACCGCTGAAGCGAGCTAGTGCCGTTCCAACTATTTGGGCCAAATGACGTTCCAAGCATCTGACGCGAACACGGAGAGAGTATTCTCGAAGGATTTGCTGAAACAAGCTGGAACGGCACTAGGCGCAATCCCGCTTCCTGCGCTAGACTTGGGCCACTAAGGGAGGTCCACGATGAAAGGCTCGGCAAAAGTTATCGAACAACTGAACAAGGCTTTGCGCGAGGAACTTACGGCGATCAACCAGTATTTTCTTCATGCTGAAATGTACGAGAACTGGGGTTACGAGAAGCTGTCGGGGTTCATCAAGATGCAGTCCATCGGCGAGATGAAGCACGCCGAGGCGCTCATGGAGCGCATTCTATTTCTGGATGGATCGCCAACCATGCTGCCGCTGGAGCTGACCGTGGGGAAGAATGTTCAGGACATGCTGCAGAGCGACCTGGACCTGGAGCTTGGCGCGGTGAAGGATTACAACGCGGCAATCCAGATTGCCGTGGCGGAGAAGGACAACGGTTCCCGCGATCTTTTCGTGCAGTTGTTGAAGGACGAAGAGGGCCATGTGGACTGGCTCGAGGCGCAGATGCACCTGATCAAGGAACTGGGCTACGAGCGCTACCTCACCATGCAGATGGGCGAGGACGAAGAAGAGGAATAACCCGGCGTTTGGCACCATTCTGCTCTCGCGGCGGAGCGCTGGACTATTTCCGCGGAGCTATGGATCAACTGCAACTCAATTTGCAGCCGGAGCGGCGCGTGTTCACGGTCAGCGACCTGACCGCGCGCATTCGCGATCTGCTGGCCAAAAACTTCACGGATATTTGGGTGCAAGGGGAAATTTCCAACTGCCGCGAGGCGCAATCGGGCCATTTCTACTTCACGTTGAAGGACGAACGCGCGCAGATCCGCTGCGTGTTGTTCAAGCAGCAGAGACGCGGCGTGATATTCCGGCCGGAGGACGGGATTCAGGTTACGGTGCGGGGCTCGCTCAGTGTGTACGAAGCGCGCGGCGAATATCAGATTTACGTGGAAACGCTGGAGCCGGTGGGGCGCGGGGCGCTGCAATTGGCATTCGAGCAGTTGAAGAAGCGGCTGGAGGAAGAAGGACTGTTCGCCGCGGGGCGCAAGAAGCCTTTGCCGCTGCTCCCAAACCGCATCGGCGTAATCACCTCGCCGAAGGGAGCGGCCGTGCGCGATGTGGTGCGCATCCTGACGCGGCGGTTTCCGAATGTGCATTTGACGGTGTATCCGGTGCGTGTGCAGGGCGAGGGAGCCGCGGAGGAGATTGTCGAAGCGCTGCGGTACTTCCACAAAAAGCGCGCGGCGGACGTGATCCTGCTGGTGCGGGGCGGCGGCTCGATGGAAGACCTTTGGGCGTTCAACGAAGAGCCGGTGGCGCGGGCGATTGCCGCTTCGAGCATTCCGGTTATTTCCGGCATCGGGCACGAAACCGATTTCACGATTGCGGATTTTGTGGCGGACGTGCGGGCGTCCACGCCATCGGCGGCTGCCGAGTTGGTGGTGCAAACGCGGCGCGAATTCGACAAGCACGTCGCCGATTTGCGCGAAACCCTGGAAAGCCTGGTGCGCTACCGGCTGTTGGAGCTTTCGCGGCGCGTGCACGAGTTGGCAGGCAGGCGCGGCTTCCGGCGGCCGCTGGATTTGCTGCGGCAACGGCGGCAGCGGGCCGATGAGTTGACTTCGCGACTGGCGCTGGGGCTGCGCGCGCGGCTGGAATTTTCACGGAAGCGCTTTACGAAGGCACACCTGCGAGTGGCTTCGTTCGATTTTCGGGCGAAGGTCGGGGTGCTGCGTCTGCGGCTGCAGAGGCGTAGCCAGGAATTGGGCGTACGCGCGGAACGCTTGCTGCGCAGAAAACGCGAACGCTGGGAACGCTTAGCCCTCCAATTGAATGAACGCGGCCCGCTGAAAGTGCTGGAGCGCGGTTACGCCATCGCCACGGACGCAGCGGGCAATGTGTTGCGGGACGCTGCCCAGGTACAAGTCGGCGACGAAGTGAATCTCCAACTCCATCGTGGGCGGCTTTCTACGGAAGTTACGCGAAAGAGTAGCTAGAAGTTGTCGCACAGATAGCTGCTGAGAGGAGAGTCTCCTCAGGGGTTAAAACCCTCGAATTCGCGGGGCTTTTCGGCACGGCTAAAGCCGTGCCCTCCCCTGACTCATTTGTGAGATGAATGCGGGCTAGTCTTCTTCGTCGGAGGAAACCTTTAGGACGGCTAGGAAAGCTTCCTGAGGGATGTCCACCTGGCCGACGCGCTTCATGCGCTTTTTGCCTTCTTTTTGTTTTTCGAGGAGCTTGCGTTTGCGCGTGATATCGCCGCCATAGCATTTGGCCAGAACGTTTTTGCGCATGGCCGCGACGGTTTCGCGCGCGATGATGCGGCTGCCGATGGCCGCCTGGATGGGCACCTCAAACATCTGTCGGGGAATCAGCTTGCGCAGGCGAGTGGCGAGTTCGCGGCCGCGCTCGTAAGATTGATCGCGATGACAGATCAGCGCGAGGGCATCCACAGGTTCGCCGCCGACAAGCACATCCAGCTTCACGAGGTCGGCTTCCTTGTAGCCGGCCAGGTGATAATCCAGCGAAGCGTAGCCGCGCGAGACGCTTTTCAGCCGGTCGTAGAAATCCATCACGATTTCGTTCAGCGGAAGTTCGTAGGTGAACATCACGCGCGTCGGCGAGAGATACTCGAAGTTCTTCTGAATGCCGCGCTTCTCCTGGCAGAGCCGCAGGATGCTGCCAACGGATTCGTCGCTGGTGATGATCATGGCCTTAATGATGGGTTCTTCGATCTTGCTGATGTCGCTGGGATTGGGGAATTTCGCGGGGCTATCGACTTCTATGACCGCTTCGCCGACGCGGGTGATGCGGTAACGCACGCTGGGCGCGGTGGTAATCAGGTTCAGGCCGAATTCGCGCTCCAATCGCTCCTGCACAATCTCCATGTGCAGGAGACCCAGGAAGCCGCAGCGGTAACCAAAGCCAAGGGCGACGGAGTTTTCCGGTTCGTAGAAAAACGAGGCGTCATTCAATTTTAATTTGCCGAGCGCATCACGCAGCGGCTCGTAGTCATCGGCCAGCACGGGAAAAAGCCCAGCGAAAACCATCGGCTGGATGGCTTCAAAGCCGGGAAGCGGCGGCGCGCTGCTGCCCGCTTCGACGATGGTGTCGCCCATGCGCGCGTCGGCCACCTGCTTGATATTGGCGATGACGAAGCCGACATCTCCAGCTTCAAGTTCCTGCAGCGCGATGGGCTTGGGCGTGAGCGTGCCCAGTTGCTCGACTTCGTAGGTTTCGTCTCCGGCGCACAACCGGATCTTCATGCGCCGCGCGATGCGGCCCTGCTTCACGCAGACAAGGACGACCGCGCCGCGATAAGGGTCAAACCAGGAATCGAAAATCAGCGCCTGCAGCGGGTTATCCACGCTCCCTTTAGGCGGCGGAACACGCTGCACGATGGCCTCGAGCACATCTTCCACGCCGATCCCGCTCTTTGCGCTGATCAGCAAAGCATCTTCGGCGGGAATGGCCAACACGGTTTCAATCTGTTCCTTGACGAAGTCGGGCTGCGCGGCGGGCAGGTCGATCTTGTTGATCACCGGAATGATGGTGAGGTTGTGGCCGGCGGCAAGAAAGGTGTTCGCCACGGTTTGCGCCTCGACACCCTGGCTGGCGTCCACCACCAGCAGAGCGCCCTCGCAGGCGGAAAGCGCGCGGGAAACTTCGTAGGAAAAATCCACGTGGCCCGGCGTATCAATCAGATTCAGGCGATAGGTGTTGCCATCCTTGGCCTGATAGTGCAGCCGGATACTCTTCGCTTTGATGGTGATGCCGCGTTCGCGCTCCAGGTCCATGGAGTCCAGCACCTGTTCGTGCATTTCGCGCTGCGTGAGGGCGCCGGTCAATTCGAGCAGGCGATCGGCGAGCGTTGACTTGCCGTGATCAATGTGCGCGATGATGCAGAAATTTCGTATGAACTTGGGGTCCATTCGCTTCCATTACCGCCAGGGTTGTGCCTGATGGTGTTCCCGTGAGATAGACGGCGGGCTCAGACGCTGGGGCGAGCACCTCTCACCCTGCTCGAAGCTTGCCGTGCGAACTCCTAGTGCCGTTCCAACTCAATGGACCAATCGCGCGAGCGGCTGACTCCCACGTAATGGCCTTCACCCAGTGTCGTGTCCCGAAAATAATGTAAAGATGTCCGGAGTCCTCAGGGGCTAAAGCCCGATTCCTTCTGCAGGCTTTATGTCAGGGCTGAAGCCCTGACCCCCTAAAGAGAAATGCGTCGAACCTACGGGACACCACACTAGCTTGGCGACAAATTCCCGAAACGAGTTGGAACGGTATTAGTTTGCCACAAACGCATGGGGACGTCAGCCCGCATGGCTGTGGCTGTGAGGTAGTAGGTCAGCTTCCGGTAACGTCAATCAGGCACTGGCGGCCAGGTTCACAAACTACGTTGGTGAGGAGGATTACTCTTTGGTTCTCGCCAGCTGATAAATCTAGCACCGCGAGTGATAATTGATTCCAAGGTGACGCAGCGTGCGAAACTGCTCCTTACCTCTGATTATCTTGACGTTGGCCGGTCTTCATTTGGTCCTTGCTCAACGCGAGTCTGCCCAATTACCTGGCTTGAGTACTGCTGGGGCATTCCACATGCAATCTCCCCCACTGTCGCCAGGCGGTTCCAAGCCCAGCGGTATTCTTCTGGGAACTCATTGGTCCTCCGGCGATACAAACTTCGGCGGAGTGAAGCCAGGCGACCGTACCTGGTGGATTGCCGAGGTCAATGGAGAGGTGCAGGTTTCCCAAATACCGAACATCTTGTTTCCGCGAAAGGACGGATTCTGGGTTGCAGGAACGAAGGAAGTTCAAGAGGGTGAATCATTCGAGCGGTATGTTTGGGCGGCTCCCCTGGGTGAACATGCCAAGAGCACTCAGCCCAATCTTCCGAACTCTGCGTGCCACGACGAAACGAATGCTCGAGACATTCTCTTTGTAGGGAGCAACTTCCTTGCTATCAGGGAGTTCGGGAGCGCGCAGTGCGCCAATTATGGTGAAGGCACAGTCTATTACGTAACTACGCCCGAAAATCCGAACTGGCTTTATAAATCAGAGAATTTTGGATTGCAAATCTCGGATGTGCTTGGGCCGGATGGTATGGACCAGTTCAACAAAGCTGTAGCTGCGATGGGCGAAGCGGAATCGGATGACATCAAGTGCGGCAGGCTTTATGCGAGGCCGGAGAATTGGGCAATTCTGCGCGACAAGGGGCATTGGGTCGTACGGGGCAACGGCTCATACGGAGGTCACGTCTGTGACGGCTATTTCGGGACGGAGTTTGACGTACACATGCGCCCGCCGAAAGACGTGGTTGGTTATGATGAGTTGCCGATAGGCTGGAATCGAGTACAAGAAGCATTCTCAGATGCAAAAGATGCTTTTGAATCCCCCAATGGGGATTTCCTGTTAGTTCTTCGAGAAGGTGAATTAATTGTTTGTCGAGTAGCAAACGGAAAAATTGGTGCCGTAGTCTCTCGTCAGCCCCTTCACGAAAGTGAATATGCGGTAATGGCCCAGTGGGCGTTGGGCAACAGTGTTGTACGCTGGGACCGGCAAGTGGCACGGTTGCTAGCTCTACGTAGTAAGTAGGTAACTACCCCACTTATTTTCACTTGGACGTACAGTCGCCTAAACGGAAAATGACCCACTTCTGGCTGCGAGGCGCCGTAGGAGATTCGCTACACAGAAATACGGCTTGCGCTGGCCGAAAGGCCCTCTTGCCGGATTGCCCATCGGGGCGCCAGTCTCGTTATGCCACTTTTCGGGGCGGGTATATAGTGAAAGAGGGGTTCGTGCCAGCCGCGAACCTGCCCTATCCAACGCCAAAGCAGCATCCAAGGGCAAATCGGACAGATGGCCTCAGACGTCAACAAGCATCTGGAACGCGCGAAGAAGTTTCTGGAAAAGAACCGCGTGGAGGACGCCATCGAAGCGTACCTGGCGGTTCTGGACGAGGCGCCGCTGCACGCAGAGGCATCACAGGCGCTGGGCGATCTCTATACGCGCGTGGAACAGCCCGAACGCGCGGCCGTTTACTATGGCCACCTGTTTGACCTGCTCGTCGAGCCCAAAGACGAAACCAAGGCACTGGCCATCTACAATCGTTTCCTGCGCCATTCTCCCGCGCCGCAGTCTCCCGAACGCATTGCGCGTTACGCCTTCCTGCAGCAGAAGCAAAACCGGCCGGAAGAAGCTATCGAGCAATACAGCAAAGCCGCGGAGCTCTTCAGCGAGGCGGGGCGGGGCGAGGACGCGTTGTTTTGCTGGGAGCGCACCGCGCAGCTCGATCCAGACAATTTGAAACGTCAATTGAAGGTGGCGGAGGCGGCGACGCAACTGGGAATGAATGCGCTGGCGGCGCGATCGTTTCTGCGCGCCGGGCAACTCGCCACGGCGAGCGGCGACCAGAAAGAAGCGCTTAATTACCTGGGCCGCGCATACGGGTTGGCGCCGCAGGAACGCAGCGTGGCCCTGCTGTACGCCGGAGCGAAATTGCGGAATGGAGAGTCGGCGGAAGCCGCGGCGCTGCTGGAGCCCTTCGCCGCGAGCGAAAGTGACGTGGCCTTCCTGAACACGTTTGCAGAGGCGTTGCGCCAGTCGGGGCAATTGGATCGCGCCCGGTCCATTCTGGAACGCCTGCTGCGCGAGAAAAATGAAGGCATTATGCGGCTGTTTGATCTTGCCGATGCCTATTCCGACTCTGGACAGGACACCAAGTCGGTGGAAATTCTGCAGACGCTAAAGAAGCGGATGTTCGCGGACAAAAAGTATGGCGAGTTCATGGTCCAAGTCGAAGAGTTAGGCGCCAAACATCCGGAATCGCTCCCCATCCTCGAGTTTTGGGCGGCAGTTTACAACGAGTTGAACCGCGAGTCGCAATACTTTGAAGTGCTCATCAAATTGTTTGACGCCAATTTCAATTCCGGGAGTTTTCAGAAGGCCAGCGAAATACTCGAGCGACTGGTGGACATTGATTCGTACGATTATCGCAACCAGCAGCGGATGGAACAGCTCAGCGGACACGTCGACGAGGCTTTTCTGCGCCGCGTGGCCGGGCGCATGGCCAAAACCGCAACCATGGCCGCGCCCCCCACTTCTCACCCAAAGGCAGCGGCGAGCCAGGAGGTTGCGGAAACCGCCCCAGTGACCGAAGAAGGCCGCAAGCTGCAGGCGTTGGAAGACCTGATCGTGCAGACGGAGATCTTCTTGCAGTATTCGCTGCAAAGTAAAGCGGTGGAGCGGCTGCAGAAAATTGCGGCGATGTTTCCGGGCGAGGAAGCCCGTAACGAGCGGTTGCACAACTTGTATCAACTGGCGAACTGGTGGCCGAAACAGCAAGGAAAGCCCGAGGGTTCCGCAAGAACAGCGGCCACACCGGTTGTGGAAGCGCAACCTACGCCGCCAACAGGGCGCACGGGAAGCTATTCCGCGGAGACATTGCGCGACCTTACGAAGATTTCGGAAATCAACCAGAAGATTTTCCGGCAGCAGACGCCGCGGGCCATGCTGAACACCACGGTCAACGAGGTGGGCACTTATCTGAAGGCCGCGCGGACGCTCGCGGTCATCGGCGTTCCCGGCAGGCCGCCGGAGATGGCCGCGGAATATTGTACGTCGGGATTGAAGCCCGCACCGGGAGCGCAAGTCGTGTTTGTGCTGGCGCAAATGGAAAAAGCCGTGCCGGACGAATTAGGCGGGCTAGTGGTGGACGCAAGCGAGGGATCCATCCTGAACGAACTGGGACTGCAAACGGCACTGGGTGTAACCATCACGGACAATGAAACGCAAAGCCCTGCGGGGATGCTGATTGTGGGCCACCAAGGGGAGCACCGCTGGAAACCAAATGAAACCTATTTTCTTCAGGCGATAGGCGACCAGATGATGATGAGCGTCAGCCACACACGGTTGCGCTCGCTGGTGCGCCGTATGGGCGTTTCGGATGAACGCACGGGATTGCTCAGCCGGAGCTCGTACGTTGGATGTCTGCTGAATGAAGCGGACCGCGCGCGCACACAGGGCACGCCACTTTCGCTGGCCGTCCTGCAGATTGACCGTGGAGCGGAAATGCTGCGCCAGCAGGGGGAAACACCTCTCGAGAAATTCCTGGAGCAGTTGGCGCGCTCGTTGCAGCCCATGGTCCGGCAGAACGATATGGCCGTGAAGTACACGTCGTGGGCGCTGGCATTCATTCTGCCCGATACATCGCTTTCGGGCGCGCAGAACCTGGTGGAGAAGTTGCGCCGCGCCGCCGCGGGAGTTCGCCCGCCGTGGGATTCGACGCAGATCACCCTGAGCGCGGGAATTGTGGAAGCGGTGGCGAAGCAGGAGTATGACAGCGAGGACATCGTGACCGACCTGATCAACCGCGCGGAATCAAGCATGGATGAAGCGCGGAAACGCGGGGGAGACACCGTGGTCATCGCCGAGATTCAGCAGCAGTGAAGCAAGGCCCGCGCGAGCGCGGGCTTCCCGCGTGGAAATCATTCCAAGCGAAGCAAACGGCTTGGCCACGGCATGCATCGGCGGCGGCCAGGGGATTGCGATGATCGTGGAAGTTTTGGGAAACTGACGGGCCGGGAGTTCTGCGGAAACCTCTGATACACTTTTCCGGGGTAGTTGTTCCCGCCGCAGGCATCGGAATTCGCAGACGTGAGGAAAGAGAATGGCGATCCAAAAAGTCGGCGTCGTTGGGTGTGGGCTGATGGGCTCGGGCATCGCGCAGGTGTCGGCGCAAGCAGGATTTCAGACTGTGGTGCGGGAAGTGAGCGCCGATCTCGTTGAAAAGGGTCTCAAGGGCATCGAGAAGAATTTGGCGCGGCTGGTGGAAAAGGGCAATCTGACGGAAGCGGCAATGAGCGAAATTCAGGGACGATTGAAGGGCACGGCTTCTCTTCATGACTTGAAAGATTGCGACGTAATCGTGGAAGCGATCATTGAGCAATTGCCCGCCAAGCGGGAGCTATTTGCCGCGCTGGACGCGATTTGCGAGCCAAATACAATTTTCGCGAGCAATACTTCTTCCCTGACAATTACCGAAATTGCCGCCGCTACGAAGCGGCCGCAGCGCTTCGTCGGCCTGCATTTTTTCAATCCTGTACCGGTGATGAAACTGGTGGAGGTGGTCAGGACGATTGCGACCGACCCGGGTGTCTATGAAGAGATGATCGGTTTCGGCGCGAAGTTGGGCAAAACGCCCGTGCGGGCTCAGGACAGCGGTGGATTCATCGTCAACCGTTTACTTGTGCCGTACCTGTTGGACGCCATTCGCGCGCTGGAAGAGGGCGTGGGTTCCGTGGTGGACATCGACAATTCGATGAAGCTGGGTTGCGGGTATCCCATGGGGCCATTCACACTGCTGGATTTTGTCGGCCTCGACACGACGTATTACATTTCCCAGATCATGTTCGACGAGTTCAAGGAAAAGCGTTTCGCCGCGCCGCCGCTGTTGAAGCGCATGGTGTTGGCGGGCTGGCACGGCAAGAAGAGCGGCCGCGGATTTTACGACTACAGCGACCCCGACAATCCGAAACCGATGCAGCTTTGAGGAAGAAACGATGGCCTACGAAAACCTGCTGTACGAGAAAAAGGAAGGAATCGCCCACATCACGTTCAACCGGCCGAAGGTGTTGAACGCGCTGAACCGCAAGACCATCGAGGAGTTGCAACAGGTGCTGCTGGACGCGCGCGAGGATGCGAGCGTGCGCGTGCTGATCCTCACCGGCTCCGGCGAAAAGGCCTTTGTTGCCGGCGCCGATATCAACGAACTGGCGGAGCAGACGCCGGTGAATGGCAAGGAGTTTTCCATTTTCGGCCAGGGCGTGTTCCATCTGCTGGAGACCATCGGCAAGCCCTCCATCTGCGCCATTAACGGTTTTGCGCTTGGCGGCGGGTGCGAGTTGGTGCTCGCCTGTTCCATTCGGCTGGCCAGCAAAACCGCAAAGCTTGGGCAACCCGAAGTGAAACTTGGCATCATTCCGGGTTACGGCGGCTCGCAACGCCTGGCGCGACTTTGCGGCAAAGGCGTGGCCCACGAACTTTGCCTGACCGGCGAAATGATCACGGCGGAGGAAGCGCAGCGTATCGGGCTGGTGAATCACATCTACGAGCCCGTGGAGCTGTTGCCCGCCGCAGAAGCCCTGGCAAAAAAGATTATCGAGAAAGCGCCGCTGGCCGTGAAATACTGCATGGAGGCCATCGAGCGCGGCGTGGAGATGCCGCAGGAAGAAGGTCTCTTCCTGGAAGCCACACTTTTTGGGCTATGCTGTGCTACGGAAGACATGCGGGAAGGAACGAAGGCTTTCTTGGAGAAGCGGGCAGCGGCGTTCAAAGGGAAGTAGCCGATGAAGCGCAAGGTTTAATGCGCGAGTTTTGCGCGGGCGGGTCGAGCATGGCGGAAAATCACAAATTCGGGAAAATCGATGGCGGCTTGAGCGCCGACGGTTTGCGCTTCGGGATCGTTGTCAGCCGGTTCAACAGCTTCATTACCGAGCGGCTGTTGCAAGGCGCGGTAGATGCGTTGGAGCGCGCGGGCGCGAGCGACAAGAACATTGATGTAGCGCATGTGCCGGGTTCGTTTGAGCTGCCTTTGACGGCCAAAAAACTCGCGACGACCGGAAAATACGATGCGCTGATTGCCATCGGGTGCATTATCCGCGGCGAAACCGCGCATTACGATTATGTCTGCTCCGAGACGGCGCGGGGTTTGCAGCTCGCGCAAATGGACACCGGGATGCCCATCATGTTTTGCGTGCTGACCTGCGATACGCTCGAGCAAGCTATCGATCGCGCGGGCCTGAAAGGCGGCAACAAAGGCTTTGAAGCGGGGCTGGGAGCAATTGAGATGGCGCAGCTTTCGCGGAAGCTCCGTAGCGCCGCGAAGCTGGCGGAAGCGCGCAAAGGCCGGCGAACTTAAGTGTCCCTGCGAACCAAATCCCGCGAGTTTGCCATGCAGATGCTCTTTCAGTGGGAAATGAGCCAGCAGGAGCCCGCGAAACTGGAAGCAAAATTCTGGAAGAGCGCCAAAGCCGCGGAACAGACGCGCGCGTTTGCGAATCAGTTGTTTGAAGGCGCCGCGCACGATTCCAAAGCGCTTGACGAATTGATATCAAAGCACGCCGCAAACTGGCGCCTGGAACGCCTTTCTGTCATTGACCGCGCCATTCTTCGGCTGGCGCTGCACGAGATGCGCGCGACGGACACGCCGCCTAAAGTGGTGATCAATGAGGCGGTAGAGTTGGCCAAGAAGTTCTCCTCGGAAGAAGCGGGCGGTTTCGTGAACGGGATTTTGGACACTTTTCGCAAGCTGTTGCAAGAAACATAACTATACGAATTTTTGTCGTGGCGGAACTCCGAAGCACTTTTCCGTTCTCAAGCAGCGAGCCGGCGCATCAGGTGCGGATCACGCCTTCAAAGACTTTCACGGCCGCGCCGCTGACTCTCGGAGTGAGTTTCTTTCCGGCTTGCGAAACTTCCACTTCAATTTCGCTGGGGCGCCCCATCTCCACTCCCTGCGAGACATGCAGTGTGTGCCCTGCGCCCAGTCTTCCGCGCTTCACCAGATACGCTCCGAGCGAGCCCGCCGCCGATCCCGTCGCGGCATCTTCGTAGAGTTCCCAGGGCATCATCCCGCGGGCAAAAGCGGCCGTGCCATTGCCAAGCGCGAAGCAATAGGCGAGCGCGCCTTGCTTGCCGATCAGCCGCGCCAATTCCGCCATGTTCATTTCGATTTTCGCGAGAGCCGCGCGGTTCCGCAGCGGCACCATCAGGTTGAAAATACCGGTAGAAACGAATTCCGGCGGGAGCTTCGGATCGAACTCCTTGGGATTGAGGCCAAGAGCGGCGGCAAGTTTTTTCTGATCCACTTTCGAGGGTTTGAAAATGGCTTCCTTTTGCGTCATCGTCACGCGTTGCGGCCGCCCGTCCTTGAAGCGAATCTCCACCGGAAGAATGCCCGCTCCCGTTTGCTGCAGCACGTGCACACCGCCTTCCTGCGCGGGAACGACGCCCAGCTCCGCGAGCAGAAACCACGTTCCGATTACGGGATGGCCGGCCAGCTTGAGTTCTTCTTTTGTGGTGAAGATGCGGAGACGCGCCAGCGCGCGATCGTCGGTAGGCCTTTGCACAAAAACCGTTTCCGAGAGGTTCATCTCGCGGGCAATGGCCAGCATCTGATCCTGGGAAAAACCATCCCCATCGGTGATAACGGCGAGGGGATTGCCCTGAAAGCGCGTGGTCGTGAAAACGTCCATGGTGAAGAAGCGATGATCCATATTTGCTCCGTATCTATCGCCGATCGGGCGACGGGCTGCTTCAAATCCGCTCGACTTGGCTGACGGTTCTTTCGTTGCTAAGGTTCCCGGTGTCCCGCATGCCCTCCCAAGCACCTTTCATGCGATGGTTTCTAGAGGTTTTGAATGGCCGCAACCGTAGCCTGCAAGACTTTCTGGGTGGTTTCCGCGCTGTTTGTTTCGGAATAAATGCGCAGCAGCTTCTCCGTGCCGGAAGCGCGCACCATTACCCATCCAATTTCGTCAAGATAGACCTTTATTCCATCCAGGGATTCGCGCCGCACGACCGGCCAGTCGAGTAAGCGCTGAAATTGGCCGCCGGAAAAGTAGACGATGGCCTTTTCTTTCTGCCGGCGGGTCACGTCCAGATCGATGCGGCCGTAGCGGTGTTCGCCAAATTCCGCGTGCAGCGCGTCAACCAATTCTCCCAGAGACTTGCGGTGCCAGGCCATGAGTTCGGCAAGCAGAAGCGCGGAAACCGTCGCATCGCGTTCGGGCAAATACAGGCTGGTGCCGATGCCGCCGCTTTCTTCTCCGCCGATCAGGACATTTTGTTCCAGCATGAGCTCGCAGATGTATTTGAAGCCGATGGGAACTTCATGGAGCTTGCGGCCGTACTTGGCGGCGAGCTTGTCGATCAGCTTGGTCACCGAAAAGGTTTTGGCGATATCGCCGGGAAGATTTCGAGTACCGATGAGGTGCCACACCATCAGCGCGAAGATTTGGTGGGGGTCGATGAAGCTGCCGTCGCGATCGATAGCGCCGATGCGGTCGCCATCGCCATCCGCAGCGAAGCCCGCGTCATACTTTCCGGCAAGAACCGCTTTGCGCAACGCTTCGATATGCGGCTCAATTGGCTCGGGATGCACGCCTCCGAAATGAGGATCGCGCGTGCCGCGAATCTCATCGCACTTCACGCCATTCCGGGTGAACAATTCAGGCAGTAGCCCTGCGGCGGAGCCATGCATGGGATCCGAAACAAATCGAAATTTCGCGGCGCGTAACTTCTCCCAATCCACCAGTTTTTCCACCGTATCGAGATACGGCCCCCGCGGATCAAAGGAATGGACCAGATCCTTTCGCGGCGGCAACGGCGGCACGCCGGTACGCAACACGCCGTCCAATTCCTTCTCGATTTGGGCCGTGATGGATGGAAGCGCGCTGCTGCCATAACTCGCCTTGTATTTGATCCCATTCCACTGGGATGGATTGTGACTGGCAGTGACGACGATGCCCCCTGCCGCGCCACGTTGCCGCACCAATAGCGAAATGGCCGGGGTTGGGCAGGGCTTGTCCGCCAGCCAGACGGGTGTCCCCGTCGCGCTGATGACCTCGGCGATTTCGGCAGCGGTGCGATCCGCAAACTGGCGGTGGTCGTAACCGATCAGCACGCCCTTTCGCGCGTCCTCGCCGCGAACCACATAACGCGCAATGGCATAAGCAACCAGGCGCACATTCTCCGGCGTGAAATCTTCGCCGATCACACCGCGCCAGCCATCGGTTCCAAACCTGATGTTCGTCATTGCTTGTGAGTATACGCGAAGCGACGCGGAGGCCAAATACCACAATGGACTGCCTTGTAATGAGGCAGCTAGTGCCGTTCCGACTATTTGGGCCAAATGACGGTCCAAGCATCTGACGCGAACATGGAGAGAGTATTCCCGAACGGATTTGTTGAAACAAGGTGGAACGGCACTAGAGGAGATTCTTTCGTTTTTTGTCTTCCAGCGCCCTGACGATTTTGCCGACGTCCTGGGCCCGCTCCCGGGCACAAATGAGCAGCGCATCCGGCGTATCAACCACCACAAGGTCACGCACGCCGATGGCCGCGACGAATTTATCCGGGCTCCATAGGAAATTTCCCTCGGCGTCGATGGTATGACCTTTACCCGCAAGAACATTCTCGCCGGGATGCTTTGCGACGAGTTCATAGACCGCCGCCCAAGAGCCGATGTCGCTCCAGCCGATGTCCGCGGGGATCACGAAGACCCGGCTGGCGCCAACTTCGCGCGTGGCGTACTCCAGGATGGCGTAATCCACGGAAATATTCTCGAGTTTCCCGTAAATTCTTTTCAACTTGGCGGCATAGCTGGGTTTCCCTATGTGCGGAGCCAGTGCTTCCAGTGCGTCATAAGTCTTGGGAAGATATTTCTGCAGCGCCGCCAGAAACGTCGACACACGCCAGAAAAACATTCCGGCGTTCCAGTGGTAATTTCCCGAGGCGACATATTCCTTGGCCATTTCAAGCTGCGGCTTCTCAGTGAATCGCCGGACGGCAAATATCGGGCGCCCCTCCACCTCCAGCGGCTCACCCATCTTTTCGACATAGCCAAAGCCCGTATCCGGGCGCGTCGGCGGAATTCCCAGCACCACCATGCGTTCCGGCTCGCGCGCGAGTTGCAGGGCGGCGCGCACAATTTCCCGGTAACCTTCCGGCCGCGCGATGTAATGATCCGCGGGCAAGACCGCGAGCAGCGCATCACCCTTAACGGCATGGCGCACATGAATGGCCGCCAGCGCAATGGCCGCAGCGGTATTTCTGCCAACGGGCTCCGTCAAGACGCGCCGGCGGGCCGCCGCCGGCAGTTGCTTGCGCAAGGCCACAGCCTGCTCGGCGTTCGTCACGGACCAGATGTGATCGGCGGGAAGCATAGGCCGGAGCCGCGCCACCGTCTGCTCCAGCATCGTGGTCTTGCCCACAATGTTGAGCAACTGTTTTGGCGTGCGTGTGCGGCTGCGCGGCCAGAAGCGCGTGCCGCGTCCCCCCGCGAGGATGATGGCGTGGGTACTCAGTTCTTGTTTGACCATGCGACGTTACTCGACCAGGACGCGGGCAATGGCCGCTTCCTCGAAACCCATTCTCCGCAGTTGCCGATGCAGCGCCTGAAGATCCGGCACCGTGATGCGCAAAAGCGCGGTCGCGCTCGCGGGCTGCAAAGAAAGCACGGGCAGGGAAGCCGGGAGAAACCATGCCTCACCAGTCCGGTAATCAAGCGCTCCGTCTGCATCGTAGAACTTGCCGTGGCCCTCCAAAATGACCAGCAACTGAAATCGCTCGGGGTCGCTTTCGATGAGCGTCGTTTTGTGGCAGTCCCAGCGCTCCGTCGCGAAGAATTCGCACGCCGCCAGCAATTGTTTTTTGGCATCGGGCGAATGCAGGGCGAGCGGGGGAATCTTGCCGCCACGCGTTCCCGCAAAATTCGTCACTTCCAGCGCTTTCTCGATATGCAGCTCGCGCGGTTTGCCGGAAGCATCGACACGGCCAAAATCGTACACCCGGTAGGTCAAATCCGAGTATTCCTGCACTTCACAAAGAACCATGCCGGGCCCGATGGCGTGTTGCGTGCCTGCAGGCAAAAAATATGTCTCGCCGGGGCGCACCGGGTGGCGTTGGAAGAGGTCTTCGACGTTACCTTTGGCGATACTCTCCCGAAACATTTCTTTCGTGACCCCGGGCTTCAATCCGATCAACAATACCGCGCCAGGTTGCGCGGAGAGGATGTGCCACATCTCGGTTTTGCCGCGGCCCCCGGCCGCCTGCTCGTGCATTGCCGCATAGGCGTCATCGGGATGCACCTGGATGGAGAGCATGTCGCACGGAAAAATGAACTTCACGAGCAACGGGAAGCCGCAATACTGGCCAAGCTGGGTACCGCGCCATTCCTCGGGCATGGCTCGCCAACTTTCTCCCAAGGATTTTCCGGCAAAGGGACCGTTGGCGATGGGCCTGTCCATGCTGGTGAGCCAGGCCTCGCCCAAGGGTTCCTTCAGGTTGATCTTCTCAGGGAAATAGGGAGCCAGCGAGCGCGCACCCCAAGGGCGCGGGCTGAAGAACGGTTCAATGCGCGCTGGAACGGGTTCGATCACGGTTCAGGCGGCAGCCTCGGCGCGCGTGAATGTTTTCCGCAAGCGGCGAAGTCCTTCCTCAATGCGTTCCAATGAAGTTGCGTACGAAAGCCGCAGATAGCCCGGTGCGCCAAAGGCTGCGCCGGGGACCAACGCGACGTGCGCTTGATCCAGCAGTAGCTTGGCCAGATCCGTGCAGTTCTTCGCAATGGCATGCTTGCCTTCGCCGAGGTGCGCGGAAACATTGGGGAATGCGTAGAAGGCGCCGCCTGGCCATTCGCACGTCACGCCAGGGATGGCGCGAAGCCCTTCGACGATGCATTTGCGCCGCACGGCATATTCCGCAAGCATAACGGGCACCGTGTCCATCGTGCCGCGCATGGCCTCCAGCGCTGCGTATTGCGCGATGGAGGTGGGGTTTGACGTGGATTGGCTCTGCACCTTGATGATGGCCTGAATCAGCGGCTCCGGCGCCAGCGTATAACCGATGCGCCAGCCGGTCATCGCAAACGTCTTGGAAACCGAACCAATCACGATGACGTTGGCCTTGGAGTCCCTGGCGCTGGCGATCGAAAACGGCTTGTGCGGCTCGTACACAAAATGCGAATAGCACTCGTCGTCCATCAGCCAGATGTTGTGTTTCCTGCAGAGCGCCAGGATGCGCTCGTATTCCTCGGGAGTGACGACGCCGCCCGTCGGATTGCATGGGGAATTGATAATGACCATCTTAGTTTTTGGCGTGATGGCTTTTTCAATGTCAGCCGCTTTGGCTCCAAATCCGTCTTCCGCGGGCGTTTGCACGATCACCGGGGTTCCGCCGGCATATTTGATGATGTCCGGGAAGCTGACCCAGTAGGGGGCGGGCAGAATGACTTCATCGCTGTGCTGGATCAGCACGCTCACGGTGTTGAAAATCGCGTGCTTCCCGCCGACGTTCACCACACATTCCTTCGCCGTGTAATCCGAGCCAAGCTCGCGCTTGTGCCACGCCACAATGGCTTCGCGCAGCGGCATGATTCCGCCGGTGGGGGTGTACTTGGAGCGATTCTCTTCGATGGCCTTGATGGCGGCCCTCTTGATGTGATCGGGCGTAGGGAAGTCGGGCTCCCCCGGGCCGAAATCGGCGATGTCCACGCCCTTGGCCTTAAGCTGCTCCGCGGCATTGATGACCGCCGCGGTCGGCGAGATCTGAATGCGGTTGATGCGGTTGGTCAGTTGCACAAGCACTCCTTGGGGCGACGTAGTAGACGTAACTGGACAGTTTTCAGGAAAACGCGGAGAAATTCAATCGGGAAGAAGGTTGCAGTGGGGCAGCTCCTGTGACGCGTAACCCGAAGGCACAACACATCGCCGTTCCAACGATTGGACGCTTCTTGTTCAGGAGACTTTTGCGCGCAGGCGCTGCTCGACTAACGCGGGAACCAATCCGTTGAGCGGTCCGCCGAGTTGCGCGAGCTCCCGGACAATCTTGCCGCTCAAGTAACTGTAGGTTTCGCTGGGCAGCATGAACACGGTTTCCAGGCGCGGCTCCAGCTTGCGATTCATCAGGGCCATCTGCAGTTCGTACTCGTAGTCGGAAATGGCGCGAATCCCGCGGAGGATCACGCCGGCGCCGTGATGGCGGGCGTAGTCCACCAGCAGCCCGTCGAAGACGTCCACCTCCACGCAATCCCATTTCTTTGTAACTTCGCGAAGCATATCCACGCGCTCGGCCACGGAAAACATCGGTTTTTTTTCCAGGTTCTTCAAAACCGCAACGATCAGGCGATCAAACATCTTTTCACCCCGTTCGATCAGATCCAGGTGGCCGTTTGTCACGGGATCGAACGAGCCGGGATAGATGGCTACAGAGGTTTTCATTTTGTGGGCGTCCGCCGCACATTCTATCCTAAACATTCCGCTAAGCGCGAGGGGACTTGCAGAATCAGGGACTTGGCGAAGTGAAAGCATTTCCCTCAGGGAGGGAATTATGCCAATCTCATGTGTTTCGCAATGCCACAGATGAGTTCCTTGATCGCCGTGGATGGGTTTTCTGGAGGTTTGCTCCATGGGGAGTCTTTTTCCCGGTAAGATTGCCGTTTTCGTTCCCGTATTGACGCTGGCCATTGGAACAATTTCGATGCGCGCGCAATCTCTCGCGACTATCAATCTGATGCCCATGCCCGCCAAGCTGCAAGCGGGCACTGGCTTCCTGAGAGTGGACGAGACTTTCCGTCTGGCTTTCGCCGGTTACCGCGAACCGCGGTTGGAGCGGGCGGGCCAGCGGTTCCTGGAACAACTCCGTCGCCAGACGGCCCTCGTGTTTGCGAGCCGAGAAACAGTTGATCCGGCAAAGGCGACCTTGCTGATCACCACGGAGCAGGAGAGCAAGACGGTCCAGGAACTTGGCGAAGACGAGTCGTACACGCTGGACGTAACCCCGTCTGGCGCGAAGCTGCACGCGGCGAATCCCCTGGGAGTGTTGCGCGGGCTGCAGACCTTTCTGCAATTGGTCGCCATCACGCCGGACGGTTTGGGGGTGCCGGTCGTCAGCATTCAGGATCAACCGAGGTTTTCCTGGCGCGGCTTGATGATTGATTCCGGCCGCCACTTCATGCCGATCACGGTATTGGAACACAATCTGGACGGCATGGAAACCGTCAAGCTGAATGTCTTCCATTGGCATTTGTCGGAAAATCAGGGCTTTCGCGTCGAAAGCCAAAAGTATCCAAAACTTCACGAACTCGGTTCCGACGGCCTCTACTACACGCAAGAGGAAATTCGCGGCTTGATTGCCTTTGCCCGCGACCGCGGGATTCGCGTCGTGCCGGAATTCGATATGCCCGGCCACAGCACAGCCTGGTTTGTGGGCTACCCGGAACTGGCCAGCGGCCCCGGGCCGTACCAAATCGAGCGCAAATGGGGCGTTTTCGATCCGGCGATGGACCCCACCAATGAAAAAACGTACAAATTTCTCAATGAATTCATCGCGGAAATGGCGAAACTCTTTCCGGATGCGTACTTTCATATCGGCGGCGATGAGGTGAATGGAAAAGAGTGGGACGCCAATCCGGGCATTCAGGCGTACAGGAAGGCCCACGGGCTCAAGGACAACGATGCCTTGCAAGCGTATTTCAGCCAGCGCGTGCAGGAGCTTGTGGTGAAACACGGGAAGAAGCCCATCGGCTGGGACGAAATCCTGGTGCCGGGTGTGCCGAAGAGCATCGTCATCCAATCCTGGCGCGGCGCGGATTCGCTGGCGGCCGCGGCAAAGCAGGGTTATCGCGGGATTCTCTCAAACGGCTATTACGTGGATCTGGGCTGGAGCGCCGCACGGCACTATGCCGTCGATCCGCTGGGAGACGCCGCGGCAAACCTAACACCGGAAGAGCAGAAGCTGGTGCTTGGCGGAGAGGCCTGCATGTGGTCGGAGTACGTGGACACGGAAAACATCGATTCACGTATCTGGCCGCGCAGCGCGGCGATTGCCGAAAGACTCTGGTCGCCCGCGGACGTCCGCGATCCCGCTTCGATGTACGCCCGGCTGCCCGTGATCAGCCAGCGCCTTGAGTGGGTGGGCCTGAACCATCGCACCTATCAGAGGAGAATGATCGAACGCATGGCCGGAACCGCCTCGCCCGAAGAAATCGCGGCCTTGCAGTTACTTGTCGAGACGCTTCAGCCAGTAAAGAACTACACTCGGGAGGGATTTGGGACGGAGCCGAGCAGCCAGACGCCGTTGAATCGCGTCGCCGATGCCGTGTCTCCGGAAAGCGAAGCATCGCGCTTGTTTTCCGGCAAAGTGGATGAGTACCTCGCCAGCTCTTGCAACGACGTTGCTAAGGCATCCGAACTGCGCGCGCAACTTGTGCAGTGGGCGGGGAATGACGCGCGCCTCCAAACACTTGCCGAGCGGTCTTTCCTTGTGAAGGAAGCCAGTCCCGCTTCATCGGCGCTTTCCCAGGCCGCGGAAGTCGCCCTTGCCGCGCTCGACCGTATCACCCTGGGCGTCCCCCTTTCACCAGAACTCGAGAAGCAGCAACTCGATGGTCTGAATGCGCTTGAACTGCAGGCCCATAAGGCTCAGTTGGCGATTCCGGAGCTGCCAGCGTTTCAGAAGTTGATCGAGGCCACCGCCGCTGGGGGGACGTGCCCAATCTCCAAGTAATGTCGGGCTTGAACAGGCCGGATTGCGTCCAACTCATCAGCGCAACGAGTTACCTGGTTTCGCGCACCGAGAAGCCTCGCAATCGCGCAGCTGGTAATCGCCGTTGGGGAGTCATGGGCGCCATTCAGCCCTCCGAATCATCCATTTGGCGAAAAGTCCTCGATATCCGACTGATTAAGTCTTACTCTAAGCTAAAGCAGGATAATAGTTTGCTTAGACTTGTGGAACCGAAGGAGGGTTGACAAGAGAGCCCACTTGGGGATATAGTGTAAATTGCGACTAGAACAGTCGCATATTTGCTGAGCCGTTCTGGGGGCACCAGGCAAGCGGAATGTTCAAACTCTCCAAGAAGGCGGATTACGGCTTGATTGCCATGAAGCACCTGGCCAAACATCGCCAGCAGCACGCTTGCAGTGCAAGCGAAATCGCCGAGGAGTATGGGATTTCCGCCACATTAATGGCCAAGGTGCTGCAGAAACTGGCCCGGCAGAGGTTGGTTACCGCGAAGCATGGTTCGACCGGCGGATACCAACTGGCGAAAGCGCCGGAGAATGTGTCTGCTTTGGAAGTGATCACGGCGATTGATGGACCTGTACTGATCATCTCCTGCGTGACAACACATGGAAATTGTGACGCAACGGAGCGTTGTTCCATCAAAGAACCATTGCGCCGCGTGAATGAAAGCATATTGGGCGTATTGAGCACGGTGACCATCGCACAGTTGACCGAGGAGCCCCCGGAACCCGCGCTCGTGGGATTAAAGGGGATGGAGCACCTGGCCGTAACCGGCTGAGCGGAATCCCGGTCTGGAATAGGAGAACAGCGAAATGGCCGTCAAGCTGCCGATCTACATGGACAATCACGCCACCACGCCGATGGATCCGCGCGTGTTACAGGCGATGTTGCCCTATTTCACGGAGAAGTTCGGGAACGCCGCGAGCCGCAACCACTCGTTCGGCTGGGCCGGCGAGGAAGCGGTGGAGACCGCCCGGCAGCAGGTAGCTTCCTTGATCAACGCGACCCCGAAGGAAATTATTTTCACGAGCGGTGCGACGGAATCCGACAACCTGATGCTGAAAGGCGTCGCGGAAATGTACCGCGAAAAGGGCAATCACATCATCACCCAGGCGATCGAGCATAAGGCCGTACTGGACACCTGCAAGAACCTGGAAAAGCACGGGTTCGAGGTCACCTACCTGCCGGTACAGAGGGACGGCCGTGTGGATCCCGAGGATGTGCGCAAGGCCATCAGGCCGAGCACGATTCTCATCAGCATCATGTACGCCAACAATGAAATTGGCGTAATCAACCCGATTGCTGAAATCGGCAAGATTGCCAAGGAGCACGGCATCTTCCTTGCGGTGGATGGCGTACAAGCCGTTGGCAAGATCCCCGTGGACGTACAGAAGGACAACATTGATCTGCTGGCGATTAGCGGGCACAAGATTTACGGGCCCAAGGGTGTTGGCGCGCTGTATGTGCGTCGCCGCAATCCTCGCGTGCAGCTCGCAGCCATTATTGATGGCGGCGGCCACGAGCGGGGCATGCGCTCCGGCACGCTCAACGTAACCGGCATCGTGGGTCTCGGCAAGGCCTGCGAGATTTGTCAGCAGGAAATGCCGGAAGAGACGAAAAGAATGCTGGCGTTGCGCGAACGATTGAAGGACGGCCTGGAGGCCAAGCTCGACGAGACGTTCATCAACGGTTCGATGGAGCATCGCCTCCCGAACAACCTCAACATGAGCTTCGCCTATGTCGAAGGCGAATCGCTCCTGATGGGAATCAACGACGTTGCGGTTTCCAGCGGTTCCGCGTGCACCTCGGCAACCCTGGAACCGAGTTACGTACTCAAAGCTCTAGGCGTGGGCGAGGACCTGGCGCATACGTCGATCCGCTTCGGCCTGGGGCGCTTTAACACCGAGGAAGAAGTCGATTACGTGATCGACAAGATGGTGCAGGTTGTCACCAAGCTGCGCGAGCTTTCGCCGCTTTATGAAATGGCCAAGGAAGGGATCGACATCTCCAAGGTCAATTGGCAGACCGCGTAATTTCAGGAAAGATGGAAGGGAAGCAAAATGGCAAGTGCAATTGCAAGTGAAGGAACACTCAGGATTCACCGGTCCATCGCCGGGACGTCCGCACCGTTTCGCGTGACGTACCAGGCCTATCAGGATGGCGACGAACCGGCGCCCGCTGCGGAGCGCTCTTTTTATCACCTTCAGGAAGTGCGGCAATTCCTGCACGTTCTGGGACTCACCGCGGAATACATCCGCGAGGCGCTGCGGGAACTCACCGCGGGGCGTTCCGCGTTTCTGACCAACATCGCCCTGACCGAAAAGGCGATCAAGAATGCAGGTTTCGGCTCGCTCGTCACCGTGGCGAAGAACTGAAGTTTGAAGAGGAAAATAACCAGAAGGAGCAAGCGGTCCATGGCATACAGCGAAAAAGTAGTCGATCATTACAACAACCCACGCAACGTCGGCAGCCTGCCCAAGGAAGATCCCAACGTCGGGACCGGCCTGGTGGGCGCGCCGGAGTGCGGCGACGTGATGAAGCTGCAGATGCGCATCAATCCGGAGACGCAGGTCATTGAAGAAGCCAAGTTCAAGACCTTCGGCTGCGGTTCGGCCATCGCCAGCTCTTCGCTCGCCACGGAATGGGTGAAGGGCAAGACCGTGGAAGAAGCGCTCACCATCAAGAACACGGACATTGTCCGCGAGCTCTCTCTGCCTCCGGTTAAGATTCACTGCTCCGTGCTCGCCGAGGATGCCATCAAGGCTGCCATCGGTAACTGGAAGAAGAAGCACGGAGTGGAAGTTCCCGAGCACGAGAAGGCGTCGCACTAATTCTCGGCTCGGCGTTAGTGGCGTCTTCCGGCGGCGAGGGTCAGCCGTCGGAGGATGCTGTCGAGTTATTTTGCTTGTATGATTCTTAAGGGTTGGAATTATGGCGACGGAAGTTAGTACCGAGGTTACTCAGAAGGTTGGGCCGGTGATTCACATGACCGAGCACGCCGCGAAGAAGATCCTCGCGCTGCTTGCCAAGGAAGGCGTGTCTCCGCAAACTGGCGGCCTGCGCGTCGGCGTGCAGGGCGGAGGCTGCTCCGGGTTGTCTTATGCCATGCGGCTGGATACGCAGGCGCGTGACCGCGACAAAGTCTTCGAGGAATTCGGCGCGCGGATCTTTGTCGATCCCAAGAGCCTGCTGTATCTGAATGGCACCACCCTGGAGTACGAAGAGACGCTCATGCGGCAGGGGTTCGTGTTCCAGAATCCGAATGCCACGCGGAGTTGCGGCTGCGGCAGTTCGTTCACGGCTTAGCGGCAGTACGGACTTCAGTCTGCGCCCGGGCGGTTACTGACTCGGTCTGACCAGTGGTTGGCCACCGCAAACGCCAGCCACTTTTTTTATGTTTGCGGAGCGGTAAGGAAAAATTCCATGTCCACGCAACTTCCCACCACGAACCCTCCGCTCGTCTGCTGGAATTGCCACGAGCGCACCATCGGCACGCACTTCTGCCCGGGATGCGGCAAATTGTTGCAGCTTCCGCAGGGTAGCGACTACTTCGCGATGTTCGAGCTGCCGCGCAAGCTGTGGATCGAAATGGGCGCGCTCGAACAAAAGTTCCTGCAACTTAGCTGGAAGCTTCATCCCGACAATTTTGTCAGCGCGACGGAGCAGGAGCGCGAGATTTCACTGAAACGCAGCTCGGAGCTGAATGACGCCTATCGCACGCTGTGCGACCCCATCGCGCGGGTGGAATACCTGCTGGCGATCGAGGGCACGCGCAAGAACGGCGAAAACAGGCAGCAGGCGCCGCCGGAATTGCTCGAGGAAGTGTTCGAGCTGAACGAATCGCTCGACGAACTCCGCGAAGCCAAGGCCGAAGGAAGCGACACCGCTTCGCTCCGGCACCGTCTGGAAGCCGCGGAAAAGAATTTTGAGGAGAAGCTGAAAGATGTTGATGGCGCGCTGCAGTCCAAAGCGCGGGAATGGGACGAAGCCATTGACGCGGGCGCGGATGTGCCGGATCGAGGGAAGATCATGGCGCAACTCAATGAGCTTTTGAACCGCCGCTCGTACATTCGCAACTTGGTGGTCAACGTTCAAAAGGAATTGCTTGGCTCGTGACCCGTGTCCCGTGACTCGTGACCCGGAAAACCAAGGGAAAGCCGGCCGTTTATGATAAAGGGATTTCAAGACCTTGAAGTCTGGCGGAAGGCGCACAAACTCGTGCTGGAAATCTACAAGGCAACCAATCCCTTTCCTAGAGGCGAACAATTCGGCATTGTTTCTCAACTTCGCCGGGCTGCTTACTCCATTCCGGCAAACCTGGCTGAAGGATATGGCCGGCGGTCCACGAAAGAGTTGCTGCAATTCCTTGCCATTGCGAATGGTTCGGCGGAAGAGCTGCGCTATTTTCTGATCTTGAGCAAGGACCTGAAATATGTTTCACCCCAGGATCAGGCGCGGTTGGATCAGGAAATTACGGGAATTGTGCAGATGATCGCGGCCCTGGCACGGTCGTTGAAAAATTGTGGCAACCATTCTACGGAAGCTTCGTCACCACGGAACACGGAACACGAGCCACGGGCCACGAGGACTTCTCCTGGAGTTGGAAACTGATGGGACACATCGTCGGCATCGATCTGGGAACAACGAACAGCCTGGTCGCGTACGCGGACGCGCAGACCGGTGAGCCGAGGTGCATTTCGGGGCCGTCCGGCAGCACGCTGTGCCCGTCCGTCGTCAGCATTGATCCGGACGGCAGCATCATCGTTGGGGAACCGGCGCGCCGCCGCTTGCTGATCCAGCCGGAGCGCTCCATTTATTCCGTGAAACGTCTGATGGGCCGCGGGCCTTCCGACGTGCAGAGCGAACTGAAGCTCTTCCCGTTCCGCATCGATCCCGCAAGCAGGAATGTGATCCGCGTGCAGCTCGGCGATAAGGTATTCACGCCGCCGGAGATTTCGTCGTTCATTTTGCGGGAGCTGAAGAATTGGGCGGAATCCTACTTCGGCGAAACCGTGGACCGCGCGGTGATTACCGTCCCCGCTTACTTCAACGATGCACAACGTCAGGCTACCAAGGATGCCGGCAAACTCGCCGGCCTTGAGGTGCTGCGCCTGGTCAACGAACCAACGGCCGCGGCCCTGGCATATGGCCTGCACGAAAAGCAGCGAGGTAAAGTCGCTGTCTACGATCTGGGTGGCGGCACGTTCGATATTTCCGTGCTCAAACTGATTTCCACCGGCGAAGGCGACATTTATCAGGTGCTTTCCACGAACGGCGATACGCACCTGGGCGGCGACGACATTGACAATCTGCTGCAGGCCTTCGTCCACGAGCAGATTCTGCAGCACGACAAGATTGACTTTTCGCCGCATGGCGAACTGGCGCAGGAACTCCGCAAGGCGCTGATTGACATCAAGCACCGGCTCTCCGAAACGACCACGGCCACGCTGCGTTTTCCACTGCCCAACGGCAATGTGTTTGAGCACGAATTTACGCGGGGCGCGTTGGAAGCCCTGATTCGCCCGGTGGTGGAGCGCACGATGGCGCCGGTGAAGCAGGCGCTGGCCGACGCGCAATTGAAGCCCAGCGAATTGGATGAAGTTGTCCTGGTGGGAGGCACTACGCGCACGCCGTTGATTCGCCGCACCGTGCAGGAGTATTTCGACCGCAAGCCGCACACGGAGCTGAATCCGGACGAAGTCGTGGCGCTGGGCGCCGCGGTGCAGGCCAACATCCTCGATCAAGGCGTTAAGAACATGCTGCTGCTGGACGTCACGCCGCTCTCCCTCGGCATAGAGACCTATGGCGGGGCCGTGGCCAAGGTCATCCCGCGAAACTCCACGATACCCGCGAGCGCCCAGGAGCTTTACACCACGGGCGTGGACAATCAGACCGGGATTGACATTCATGTCCTGCAGGGCGAACGCGAACTGGCGAAGGACTGCCGTTCGCTGGCGCGTTTTACTTTGCGCGTTCCTCCGGCTCCTGCGGGTCTTCCCCGCATCGAGGTGAAATTCCTGATTGATGCCAACGGCATTCTGCAGGTGGCCGCGAAGGATTTGCGTACCGGCGAGCAACACACGATTGAAGTGCAGCCCAGCTATGGCCTAAACGACGCGGACATCGAGCGCATGCTCGAGGATTCCATCGAGTATGCGGAGCAGGATTTCGCGGAGCGCCAGGTGATCGAAGCGCGCACCGAGGCGGAAGCGATTTTGTCGGCCACGGCGAAGGCTTTAGCGAATCCACAGGCGGCGCAATTGCCCGCGGAGGAGCGGCAGAAGGTGGATGCCAGCGTTTCCGCGTTGCGAGAAGCGGTGAAGGGCAGCGACTACAAGCTGATCCGACGGCAAATCGATGAAGTGAATCACGCCACGGAGCATCTGGCCGAGCTGCTGATTAGTTCAGCGGTGCAAACGGCGCTCGAAGGCAAAAAGTTGGCCGAGGTCTAGTATTTGAAGTTCTTGGTGTAGGGGCGCAACATGCTGCGCCCCTACAGGCAACGCAATTTCGCGACTTGGCTGGAGAAAAACTATGGGTGGCAGCAATCCGTACATCGAGGAAGTGAAATACAAGAAGGCGACGAAAAAGTTTAGGGTCACCTTTCTTCCGAGCGGCAAAACCGTCGAGGTCGACCCGGAAAAGTTTCCCTACGGACACAACGGCCTGCCTGGCAGCATCCTGGACATTTCCGAGGGCTTCAAGATGGGCCTGGACCACGCTTGCGGCGGAGTTTGCGCTTGCTCCACCTGCCATGTGATCGTGCGGGAAGGGCTGGAATCCTGCAACGAGGCCAGCGATGCGGAGCTCGACGAACTCGACGAAGCGCCGGGCATCACGCCCAAGTCGCGCCTGGGTTGCCAGACTGTGCCCGACGGCACCACGGACATCGTCGTGGAAATCCCCGAGTGGAATAAGAATTACGCCAAGGAATTGGATCATTGAGAACGTGGCGCGTGATCCGTGAGTTCGCTTTTGTAGTGGCCGCTCGCCGCGGCGAGCGGGCGCCTTTGGTATTTGAGGAGCGCATTTCATGCCTTACTCGTTTGATTGGGACAGCCTCGATGATATTGCCATCGGTTTGGCGGACAAATATCCCGATGTAGATCCGCTTTCCGTGCGCTATACGGACCTGCACAAATGGATCACGGAATTGCCGGGATTTACCGGCGATCCGCAGAAGTCCAACGAGAGCAAGCTCGAAGCGATTCAAATGGCCTGGCACGAGGAGTGGGAAGATCGCCAGGGCTGAGAAAAGTTTTCAGTATTAAATTTTGAGCAAAACCTCCAATGCGGTCTGCGCATCCACAACCTACGGTGCAGCGCTGTCGTCAATTTTGTGGACGCCGGTGTTCCCGAAGATATAGTTATGAAGATTGGTGGCTGGCAAACGCGAGCGATGTTCTCCCGGTACAACGTCATGAATGTTGAGCGCGTGAAGGCTGCGATGGAGCAAGGCGGCCAGTACGTCGCTGAGCGCATGCGGAACGGGGACGTTCTACCACGCTAATCCGTTGCGGCCACCGCCATCCTCCTATTGATTGCTTCTCCATAATAACTGTTGCTTTCGTCTGCCCGCTAATGGAGAAATGGGTTATGCCATATATGCTAGGCGCAATCCTCGCTGTGCTCCTGGTGATTTTCGTCGTCTCAAGGCGAAAAAGAAGGCCAACTGTGAGTGTCGAAACCGCCGCTCACAGCGGATACGCGATTCCGGTAACAGCTAAAATGCTGGAAGAAGAGCGACAGGACAACGATGAAGTGATGAGACTACTGGAAGCCGCTATCAGCGCGTCAGGTCTCTTCCGAACTGACAAGATACCGGACCTGGTTTCCAAGCTGCGAGGTGGATCGGGTCCCTTCACCCGGGTGAACACCCAGATTGCCTTTGAGGGCGACCAGGTCCTTAGCGTCGAAGAGAAGCGAGCGCTTGGCCTGAATACTCGAATGAAGTATTCGAAGGTGTTCATCGAATATTTCGATCCGAAATGTCTCAATACGATCGAGCCTAAATCAGTCCTCGAGAACCTGCACTTGAGCGCATTTCATCGTGTTGCGCGGAAGAGGGATTTGCTTAAGTTCAGAGATCTAGGCTTCGTGAAGCAGGTCAAAATCATTCCCGTCGGAGACGCACGGGACTGCGCCAAGATCAAGCGTTTCAAGAAGATCCATAATCTGAATGAGGTGCCAGAGTTGCCTCTGCCGGGCTGCACCGCACCATATTGTCGCTGTATGTACCTGCCGATCATTTCTGATTCACTATAGGCTGTCTGTAACAAGCGAGTGTAAAATTTGGGTATGACTAGACTTGACGCCAATTTTGCGTCGGATCTGCTGGTCATCGCCCGCCAACACTTAAAAGAAGAGTGGGGATCAGAGGCTGAGCGCATCGCCGACGACCGCATTCTTGATTCGTTTTTCGATTCGCTGCGGAGGCGACCCGCCGCCCGCCCAAGAAGGATATGGGTTGCCGACGATTTTCACTGCCCCCAGGCATTGGACCCAGGATGGAAAGTGTTGCAGGAGAAGGTAGTCAATGGGGATGATCTCGGGCCTCATCTAAGCTTTCGGCACTCCTGTTTGACGAATCTGGATGGCCTGCTCAATGAGTGGGGAGTTCATCATCTTCATCTCGGTACCGGACCTTCTTTCAAAGATCGCTCCTATATAGGACGCACGGCTCCGTTGCTCTTTGCCTTGATCACCGAGGACGACTTCTATGCCATCAACGTTTACCCACATGGCGCCTGGGAGTCTACCGGCATTCTTGAGAGCCTACATCGCAACTGGCCGCAAGTCATCAATCGGTATCGAATCAAGGGCATTCAAGGTGAGCCTCTTCGTGAGGAGCAGCGAAAGAGGTTGAGGAGCGCGAACGTTCAGACTGCCACAGCTGTGAGTGACGGAACGGTCTACATGGCGATCGGCGGTGGGGTCGCTGGTTCGGGCACTTCTGTCGAAGCGGTGTTCCGTGCAGCCCGGATGCTGGCTGACGTAAGGCGACTACAGCTCACTTTACAAGAGCAGCTTCCAAAGTTCGTCAGTCACCTGCGGTCTCGCGGATATAGAGATGCGCAGGATATCAAGGCAAAGCTGGTGGGAATTACGCCACAGGGGTACCAGGTACTCTTCCCCGACTACAGTGTTCTCGCAAGCGTAAAGCTCGGAAACTGAACCACTGCCCGCTAGTCGCTCAGCGCGGCGATGCAGCAAGGCGGCCAGTAAGTCGGCGAGCGCACGCGGAACGCCTCCAAATCGTAGTACAATGCAAATGTGCGGCATAGTAGTGCAACCCGCACAGCAGTTAGTTACACTTTTGTTGCACTGACGTCCGAAAACCCCACTGGCGCTATGGTGCAACGGTTAGCACGCGGCCCTTTCAAGGCCGAAATACGGGTTCGATTCCCGTTAGCGCTACCAAGCTATTGCGTGCACCAGACCAATCCCGAAATTTGAAGTCGAAGAGAAATCTCACCGCAGAAGAAACGCTAGTGGCGCGGAACGCGTTACACTTCCAAGGAACCGAATTCGCTCATGACTGCACCAGTCAAGCAACCAAAGCTGTTCACCCTGGGGCACTCCAATCTGGAGATGTCCGATCTGCTCGGTACGCTTCTGCGCCACGAGATCAAAGTGCTATGCGATGTGCGCAGCCGGCCCGGGAGTTTCCGGTATCCTCAATTCAACCGGGAACCTCTGGAGGCGCGGCTCACCGCGGCGAAAATACGTTACGAATTTTTTGGCGAGCAGCTTGGCGGACGCCCCCTGGATCCGCACTATTACCTGCCGAACGGCCTGGTGGATTATGCCGGCCGGCGCAAAGCTCCCGATTTTCTGGCGGCAGTGGACCGCGCCATCACGCGCGCCCGCGAAGCGCCTACAGCAATCCTGTGCGCCGAAGAAGATCCGCTTTACTGCCACCGTTTTCTACTCATTTGCCCAACGCTGGTGCAGAAAGGCGCTTTGCCGCTGCACCTCAGGCGCGGTGGAGTCATTGAGTCGCAACGTGATGCCGAAGACCGGCTCCTTCAATCGCACGGGTTTGCCGACGTCACCAGCGATTCACTGTTCGCCCACGGCCGCGAGGCCGCGCTCGAAGATGCGCTCAGGCTTCAGGCAGAACAATACGCCTTCCGGACTTCCCCGGAGGCCATCGAGTATTTCTGAGAAGACACAGAAATTGGAAATTAGAATTTAGAAATCAGAAGAGAGGTTTCTGGGGTGGTGCCGAGGCAGTTCTAGGAGGCTGCTGAAAAATATGTCTAGCCGTCATTCCGAGCGGAGCGAGGTACGATTTTGCATCGCACGTTTTTTGTGCGATGAATCCCTCTTCGATCAGAATGCCAGGAAAGGAGAGATTCCTCACTTCGCGGACTCCGTTCGGAATGACGGATTCGAGGTTTCTCAGCAACCCGCTAGGGGGCCGGAAGCGTGCGGGTGGTGAAAGAAGTATCCGCCGGCGGCACCACGCATCCCTGCAGCGGAGGCCAGCCCGGATCCGTGGTGGAATTGCGGCAGAGCGAAACGAGCGCATCGCTTACATCGCTAGGCGCGACCGCGCCATCCAGTGGTTCCGCGTAAATCTTGTAGCTTTCGCCTACGGGCAACTGATCGATTTCGTAGGTGCCGTCGAATTGCACCGGGCCGGGCGCGGCGCAACTCCAGCCGCCCAGCGTGCCAGCGATGACCGCGCCGCTCGTGGCATCCATGGCCACGACGTGCGCGCCGAATACTCCGGTGACTCCCGGTGGCGCCGATGGCAGCGATAGGGGATTCGCGGGAATGATGTGCCCCTGGATCGAGCCCACATAGAGCGTGTCATTTGGATCGTGGTAAAGGACGCGCAAGCCGGTGCGGTCATCGTCCGCCAGCGGCGCGTCCGGCTGCTGCGCCGTCGGCCGCTGCCCGGCAAAGGTGCCTGGCGCGGGAGCGAACGGGAACATCATGGCGCTCCAAACCGCGGAATGACTGAATCCCAGCGTGTGGCCCAGTTCGTGGGTGAGGATCGATTCCAAGTCGTAGGAGCCTGGATTTGCGCTCAGCGCCTGGGGAGTGGCGAAGGAGACCGAGGAGTCGCTGGGATTGAAGTAGATGTCGGCGTCGAGGATCTGGCCAAGTTCCGTGGAAGCAGGGCTGCTGCCAACCTGAATGCCAAGGGTGTCGGCGGTAACGACGCGGGTAAACGCCAGCACGCCGGGAGTGAAGGCCGGGTCCGGCTGGTCAAAGCAGATGGAATTGATCCCGTCAACGCCGCAGGCATTCGCGGTGGAGACGCTCGTCAGCGGAGCCAGTGAAGCCGGCGTCAGGGTCGTGCCGCTCACGTTTGACCACACGGCGAGCGCCTGCTCGATGGTTTGCTCGATTTCGTTCAGGCTGCCAGTGGGAGTCTGGTCCTGCGTGAGGATGGTTGTGGGATTGCTGCCAAGCACCGTGCTCCAGCGATAAGACAAGCTGCCGGCGCTTGTCAGTTGGTGCGCGGGAACCGGGCAGGCCGAGCCTCCCGAAACGCTGACGGGTTGGCGGACATCGGGCACGATCTCGTTGAAGGCATACGCGTGGGCGGCGACCACGGACCAGAGTCCGTAAAAAACGGCGACGCCTATGGCACCAAGTTTTCGGAACGTCACTCTCATGGTTTGCTTCTGCCTTGCCTTTCGCCCGTCTCTTTCATTGATTTCCGATCCGTAACCCAACTCACGCACAAAATCCTTGCCCCGCAAAGAAGCCAACTATGGCACGGCGCGCAAGACTTCGCGGCGTATACGCTCCTGGAACACATCGAGCCGGAGGTTTTTGACACCCATCTTCGTGAAAGCATGCGTCTCGGGATCAAAGACGGGCATTTCGGCGGAATCCTGGGTGACGGTTTCCTGGCCGGAGAGCGCGTCGCGGTGCACGCGAAACGTTCCCTGCGACCAGCCCAGCACATAGAACTGTCTGCCCGGGCGCCCCCAGAGAAACAAGTAGACTTCCTCTCCGATGCGGAATTCCGGGGCCCCTTCCACGTGCGAAGTCAGGTGCTGGAATTTACCACCCGGCTGGCGCACCACGATCGAAGCCGGCAGACGCCCTTTTTCGGTTTCCAGCACGTGGAACCGCGTGTCGGTAAAGATTTCGCCATTCTCGACTCGGATGTCGGCGCCGACGCAGCGCAGCCGCGCGATGGCCGAAGCGTAATGTACGAGATCCGGGAAGCGCAGCCGGACATACGTCGTGGCTCGCGCGGTCATAGCAATCAAGAGAATGCCCGCGAGGAGCAGTAGCCAAAGGAAGCGGCGTGGGTTTGCGTAGCTCATCGCGGCCTCCGGAATCTCATTGGATCTCCAGGGCACCGGTGGCCGCGGTGCGATCCAGGTTGCCGTTCTGAATGAAAAGGGTACGCGCGCCCGCCGTTGCGCTCGCCGGAACCTGCAAAGTGAGGTGAATGATGCCGAGGCCGGCAGGCTGCTGCGCGATTACCGTGACGTCACCGGAGCCGGAGACCGTGTAGCTCATGCTGGTGTCGAAACCCGCTTCCGAGAAAAGGCAAATGTCCGCGGCGACGGTGCCCGAGGAAGGCCGCACCAGCGGAATCGGATTTCCAGCGAGCGTGCAGGTATTCGTGGAAGTGGCGAACAGACCGATCGCGGCCACCGCGAGATCCAGATTGGTATCGGTGGTATCCAGTCCGGCGGTGGTGGGCTCGACGACGGTGATGTCGTTGCCGGTCGCGGCGGGGGCACTGCTGGTCAGTGTGACAACGTCTTCGCTACTGCCGGGCGTCACGATCACGAGGTCCACGATGTTCGACGTGCTGGCATCGGGATTCACGATTTGCACGCTAAGATTTCCGGCCGAACCTACATCCGTGCTGCTCACCGGCGCCGTGCAGGAATTAGCGCTGTCACAAGTCGTGATGCGCACGGTGCTGCCAATTTGCAGCACGGAGCCAGGGCCCGGTTGGGAAGGCGCGAAGTCACTGCCGTCCACGAGCACCGTGAAGCCATCGGCCCCGCCGGCATAGACGCTTGCGGGATGCAGCGTCAGTATGTTTGGGCCGCTGGAAATGGTGACGCTAGCGCTGCCCGACTGCGAGGTATCGTCCTGGCTGACGGCAACGACTGTAAGCGTGTTGGGGGTGGGAGCGGCGGCAGGAGCCGTGTAGGTGCCTGTCGGTGTGATTGAGCCGCACAAGCCGCTCGACGTGCAGCCAGTGCCCTGGATTTGCCAGACGACGTTTTGATTATCCGTACCCAGGACCGAAGCGGTGAATCCCTGCACGCCCAGCGGCGGCAGGATCACGGTGCTGGGTAACACGCTGACAAGCACATGGTTGATCACCGTAATTTGCGCCGAAGCAGTGAGGCTGGGATTGCCGGCGGTGGCAACAGTTACGGACACCGGGTTCGTCGCTGGGATCGCGCCCGGTGCGAGATAATCCGCTTGCGTAGCGGTGCCGCTGGTGAGGCTCTGGCAGGGGCTCGAGCCTGTGACGCAAATTTGTCCCAGCGTGGCGTTGCCGCCGGAAACGCCGTTGACGCTCCAGGACAAGCCATTGTTGGTGGCGCCATTCAGGGATGCGGTGAGCGTGATGCGCTCGTTGTCCGCGAGCGTTGCCGTCGGCGGAGAGATGCTGAGGCTGGCGCCCAGCACGATGGTGATGTTGGCTTGTTGCGCTTTTGTGGGATCGGCCTGCGGCGTGACGGTTACGGTCACGGTGTCCGGTTGCGGCACGGTGACAGGCGCGGTGTAGTTCGCCGTATTGGCGGTCGAATTTCCGCCGGCGGATTGCGTGGTTGTGACCGTCAAGATTCCGCAGGCGCTGCCGCTACAGCCCGTGCCGGAGAGTGACCAGGATAGAACGCTGCTGGGATTCGATCCGGGAACCGGAGTCATGGTGGCTACCAGCGCCGCGGTGACGCTGGGTTGCACGGTTGCGGGTGCGCTGAGCTGCAACGTGAAGTTGCTGGTAATCAGAACGCTTGCCGAATTTTGTTTGGAAGGATCGGCGACGCTCGTCGCCGTCAAGGTGACGCTGGCATTTCCCGGCAGGATCTGCGGAGCGGTGTAATTTCCGTTGGCATCCAAGCTGCCGCAAGAGTTAGGGCATGCTGAACCGGAGAGGCTCCAGCGAATCGTGGGATCGGGCTTGCCGTTACTGGAAATGGAAGCGTGAAAGGCTTGCACGGCACCCAACTCCACGTTCACCGTTCCCGGCGAAATCGTGACAATGATGTCGCTGGAAATGGTGACGCTGGCGGTAGCGAACTTCGAGGAGTCAGCGTGGCTCGTGGCAGTCACTTGCACCGTCCCGCCCTGGGGAAGATCCGCAGGCGCCGTATACACTCCATCGGCGGAAATCGTGCCGGCTTGAGGAGAACCGCCGGTGAAGCCGTTGACACTCCAAATCACAGTGGTGTCCGTGGAGTTGGAGACGCTTGCCGTGAACGCGAGTGTTTCACCGAGCAACACTGTGCCGGGATTGGGAGTCACGGTGACTTGAATGGAGGGAGGTGGGGGCGGCGGGGGCGTTACGGAGCCTGCGCCTCCCCCGCCGCAGCTCAGAGTCCACGCACCCATCGCGAGGAGAACGAAGGCCAAGGCAAACCGGCGCATTTCTGGCGTAGTTTTCTTTTGGGCCATGTTCTTAACGGATGTTCTTGCTTCCCGGGTTGGCGGAAGGGGCCGCATGCTTTCTGCAATTGCAGGCGAAGGGCCAGCGAAATCGCGCTGCACCATTTTTCTCGGGCAGTCCGCAAGCGGACCGCGAAACACCTGCTAACGCCTTTGGATCGATGTATTTGGGATTTTTAATGAAATTTGGCTGCGACGCATGGAGAAGACTCAGTGTCAGGCCATGAATGACTTCCGCGTGCCGAACTGAAATCCCGGGCTCAGCCAAAATCCCGAAGTGGGAATGTGGCCTGCGCCTTCATTGACATTCCCGCGAGCCGCTTCAATAATTCGCCCATGACGCGACCCGACGCGGTACGGCGAGTGAAGAGCTACTCGGCTTCCAACGGCTACGTCTACCAGTATTGCTTCTACGAAGTGAACTGCATCACCCACGAAGGCGGGCCCGCCCGCGAATTCGTCTACGCCATTTCCGCTGATCGCAAGATGACGTTTCCGCTGCGCATCGTGGTCGTGCAAGCGGCACTGGAGGCTTGGGCGCAGGCGAATGGCCGTGCGCTGACCAGCAGCGAAGAGTACGCCGTGGCCAAAATGCGGTTGTTCCAAGCCTTCGACGAAGGCGAGGTGCCGGTCACGGCCCCGGGTGCGGAAGAACTGCGCCTCCTGGTGGACGAGTCCCGGCTGGAAGATCTGCTTCGGATGCTCAATATTTGATTGCCGGCCTTTGCCCTGGATGAACCGAAAGGCAGACCGCGGCGTCTAGTGCCGTTCCAACTATTTGGGCCAAATGACGGTCCAAGCATCTGACGCAAACACGGAGAGAGTATTCTCGAAGGGATTTGCTGGAACAAGTTGGAACGGCACTAGTTCGTGTTGCAGTGAAGTGGCTGATTCCTGCTGAGCGCGAATTCTCAGGAGTTTCCGCGGTAGGGGCGCAGGACGCCTGCGCCCCATGAACCGCTATTTTCAATCCCACCTCACTATTCCGTTACAAAAAGCGCAGCAAGTGCGCCGGGCAGATCCGGGTGCAAAAAGCGATAGCCCAGCTTTTCGAGTTGCGCGGGCATGACGCGTTGGCTTGAGAGGAGCAGTTCATCCGCCATCTCGCCGAGCAACAGCCGCAGCGCAAACGCCGGAGCAGGGAACAGCGCTGGACGGCGCAAAGTTTTTGCCAGCACTTTGGTGAACTCGGCGTTGCGCACCGGTTGCGGTGAAACTACATTGATCGCTCCGCGCGCCGCGCCGTTCTCCAACGCAAATCGCAAGATGGCGACTACATCCTGAAGCGTTACCCAACTCATCCACTGTTTGCCGGAACCGATTTTTCCGCCTACGCCCCATAAAAACGGGCGCACCATGCGCGGCAAAGCGCCGCCATGTTTTGCCAGGATGACCCCAAATCGCGCGCGAACCACGCGTATGCCCAGCGCTTCAGCCTTTGCTGCTTCGGCCTCCCATTCCTGCCCCAGGCGGCTCAGAAAATCATGGCCGAGCGGACTTTCTTCGGTCAGCACCTGATCGCCGCAGCTCCCGTAGTAGCCGATCCCGGACGCGGAGACGAGGACGCGCGGCCGCGCCGCCATCTTGGAAACTGCCTGGACGAGCGCGCGCGTGGTATCCACGCGGCTGGCCAGGAGAAGTTGCTTGCGCTCGGCTGTCCAACGCCCATCCGCAATCGAGGCCCCGGCAAGATTCACGACCGCATCCGCGCCCACCGCCGCGCCGTCCAATTCTCCGGTTGCGGGATTCCAGGTGACATCGAAACCGCCGGCGCCTCGCGTCTTTTCCGCGGCCGTCCCCGGCCGTACCAACCGGCAGGCCGTATGCCCAGCGCGTTGCAAGTCTCGGCATAGCGCCGTGCCAACGAAACCTGTCGAACCTGTTATCAGAATTTTCATCGCTTCATCTCGTTACAAACCTTTGGCATCTCCGCCATGCCTTCCGCTGGAAGGCTGCACCTGCTCAGGTTACAATTTTCCTATGCCATCCGTCTCGCGCAGTGCCCGCGTGAAGGTCCTCTTCTTCGGCCGCGTTCGTGAACTTACCGGCCTCACGGAAGAAAATGGAGAAATCAGAGAAGGGGCGACACTCGGCGACCTTCTGGAGCGTTACATCCAGCGCTACCCGCAGCTCGCGGGATTTCGCGCCTCGTTGGTAGCATCGCGCAATCAGGAATTTGCCGCCTGGGACACGCGGATTGCAGGCGGGGATGAGATCGCCTTTCTTCCCCCGGTCAGCGGAGGTTGAGCCGCACCAGAAATGCCAACCACGCCCGAAAGCGATCTCTACGAACTGGTACGAGCAGTCATTGATCCTGCGACGCTGGTGCGGCACGTACGCGCGGGGCAGGATGGCGCCATCGTCACGTTCGATGGTTTCGTTCGCAACGAATCGCACGGCCGGGCCACGAAATACCTGGAGTATGAAGCCTACGAAACCATGGCGCTGGCCAAAATGCGCGAGATTGGCGCGCAGGTCCATGAGGAATTTGCCATTCACCGGGTCGCCATGGTGCACCGCCTCGGACGGCTGGAAATTGGCGAAACAAGCGTGTTTATTGCGATCAGCGCGCCTCACCGGGCGGCGGCATTCGAGGCCTGCCGGTTTGCCATTGATACGCTAAAGCGCATCGTGCCTATCTGGAAAAAGGAGTATTTTCAGGATGGAGCCATTTGGGCAGACGGGGAAATCCCCCCGGCGGCGCCAAAGGCAAAACCTGCATCCTAACGAATAGATGATCTTTCAGGCCAAGAGCAAACTCCACGCGCTGGCTGCAGCGTTCTTCCTGCTCACCGCTGCCTTCGGTCTTGCGGCACAGGAGAAACCCGACCGGCCGCCGTGGGCGCAGCCTGCCAACAGCGGGCAGGGAAAGCCAAGCGACGCGCAGGCCAAGGAAAAGGACCAGGAGCCAGCGTCGCCGCGCGGCACGATTAAAGTACACGTCAACCTTGTGAACGTGCTAGTCAGCGTCCTGGACGAGCACAACCGCCCCGCGCCGGACCTGCCGGTGGAGGCATTTCAGGTCTTCGAGGAAGGCGTGCAGCAGAAGATTGCCATCTTTGAATCGGAGACCAAGCAACCCCTGGATCTAGCGCTGATGATTGATGCCAGTCTCAGCGCGCACAAGGAGATGCCGTTCGAGCGCGATGCGGCTTCGCATTTCATCAAGCAAATTCTGCGGCCCGATGATCGCATGAGCGTCTTCTACTTCGACGAAAACGTGACACAGTTGGTTGGTTTTTCGGACAGCGTGGCGACGCTGCAGGAAGCGGTTCGCAAGATCCCCGATGGCGGAGGGACCTCGATTTATGACGCAATCCTGCTCGGCTCGCGTGCTTTGGAGAAGCGTCCCAACGAACGGCGCCGTGTGCTCGTGTTCCTGACCGACGCTGGCGAGACCACCAGCCGTTCCGATTTCGATACGGCTCGCAAGGCCGCTCTGCGCGCGGAAGTCCTGCTGTACACCATTGTGGTTCGCCCGGTGAAAAATGAGAACGGCCGCAATACCGCCGGCGAACATGCGCTGCAAACGATCACGGAGACCACCGGCGGAGCGATGTTTTTTCCCGATTCCGCGCAGGAGCTCCCGGTGATTTTCGACCGCATCGACGAGGAGTTGCGCACGCAGTACCGCCTGGCCTATTACCCCAATCCCCACGGCCCTGCCAACACCTATCGCACGATCGACGTGAAAGTCCTGCCGGGCTATTCCGCGCGGCACCGCACCACGTACCTGACAGGCCCGCAGTAGGATTGCCCCCGGTGATTTCCCATTCCGAGCGACAAGCTGATAACGTATATGTGTGACCGTCCTGGGACGAGAACCCGGAACTTAGAACTTAAGACTTAAAACTTCATACTTAACACTGACAACTGACCTTATGACCAAGACTTTTCTGCAGGCCGCCGTAGAAATCGCCAAAGGAGCCGGCGCTATCTTGCGCGAAGAACTGGAACGCCCTCCGGACATCGCCTACAAAGGCGACTTTGACCTGGTGACACAGGCCGACCGGCGCTCCGAAGAATGGATTGTGCGCCGCTTGCAGGAGTTTTTCCCGGAGCATGCCATCGCGGCGGAAGAAGGCACGGCAAAGGACAAAGAATCGGAGTACCGCTGGCACGTGGATCCGCTTGACGGCACCACGAATTTTGCGCACGGCTACCCCTGCTTCTGCGTCTCGATGGCGCTGGCCCGCAACAAGGAACTTGTTCTTGGAGTCATTTACAACCCTGTCTACGATGAGCTTTTTACGGCGCAACGCGGTGAAGGCGCCCACCTTAATGGGAAGAGGATCCGCTGCTCCAGAATCGCTGCGCTGAAGAACAGCCTGCTGTGCACCGGCTTTCCGAATCATAAGCGTCACTCGCACCCCAATATTTTTTACTACTGGGATTTCACGCTGAAATCGCACGGTGTGCGCCGCGACGGCTCGGCGGCGCTGGATCTGGCCTACGTCGCGGCAGGGCGGTTCGACGGCTTCTGGGAATTCGGGCTTAAGCCTTGGGACTCTGCCGCGGGCGTGGTGTTGGTTGAAGAAGCGGGGGGAACAATCAGCGACCTTGAGGGCCGGCCGTATACCCTTGGCGCCAAGTCCATTCTGGCGTCAAATGGGCTGATCCACGCCGAAATGAAGTTGGTGGCGGCCGAGATCGCCGAGCGCCCGACGCCTCCACTGTAAGATCCTGCGAGGTCTCTTCATCCGCGCGCGAGTCGGTCCGTGTTGTTTTTGGCCGTAGAGAGGGGCCGCATAGCCTGCCCTTCCCCTGTTTTGCGCCAGAGTGCGGAAGTTGTTGAAAGGGAAAGAGACAATCGGGTTGCGACCCGCGAAGTGTCCGCAAGAATATCAAAAATAAGGATTTACATGCGCTCACGGAACAAGGGGAGATACCTCCAAGGCTCATGCTGCAGAGCGACTTCAATCTGATTTAATAAAAAGGGCCCTTCTAGAGATACTGCTCGTAGAAACGACGAGGCATACATTAACTCGCCAATGATTATACATAAAAAGTAACCATTTGTCAAGGGAGATCTTTCCTTAATACCGTCAAGCATTTTGTGTAAATTCGAAGAAGGGTTTTCTTTCCCAGGAACTGTTCAGGTGCGAGATGACGCCGTAGATGATGCGGTCGCAGCTTGCGGTATTGCAGAAGCTGGACATGGGTC
>Ga0326727_10002144_pt1 | contig 69370 bp, 58 predicted proteins | sample MB2enrmetagenome_FD_207643 | JGI IMG/M metagenome (GOLD analysis project Ga0326727, IMG submission 207643) | Lab enriched peat soil microbial communities from McLean, Ithaca, NY, United States - MB29MY | ecosystem: Environmental > Terrestrial > Soil > Wetlands > Peat | place: USA: New York...
TCGCCCGCGGTCATCGTCCTCATCCGCAAGGGGCCTCGCGCTTTGGTGGCGCACAACGCGCACTTCCCCCAGGGGCGCTTCGGCCTCATCGCCGGCTTTGTCGAGGCGGGCGAGAGCCTTGAGGAAGCCGCGAAGCGGGAAGCGTGCGAGGAGACGGGCCTCGAGATCCGCGATCTGCGCTACGTCATGTCGCAAAGCTGGCCCTTCCCCGACTCCCTCATGATGGCCTTCACTGCCGAGTGGGCCTCCGGCGAGGCTCGTCCCGACGGCAAGGAGATCGAGGAGCTGCGCTGGTGCCTGCCGTCCGAGCTGCCCGACATACCGCCCAAGGGGTCGGTCGCGCGCGTGCTGTTGGATAAGTTCGTTCTCGGCTAGATCTCAGCCTGCCGGCCTCAATCTACTTTGAATCCCGAGGAGGAGGAAGGCGGTGGGAAGGGCTGCGACGGCAACGATACCCGACCAGGTAATGGAGCAGCACCCCTGCCTGGAGAGTGAGAGAATGTTCTCGATCGCGAGGCAGGCGATGGTTCCGGCCACGAGAACGAAGGCCGCGATGTTAGGGCCGCGCTGCTTCGCCTTGGTCGAGAGGATCACCGGCAGGATCGAGCTGGCTATGGCCGCGAGGGCGATAGGTAGGCCGATGGGCAGAAACCAGGTGCCATCCGTGAGAACTTCAAGAATCCATAGGTAGGCGAGCGCCGAGAAGGCCATGATAGGCAGAAAGACGGCCGGTCTGCGATAGACGAGCATCGGAAAACCGATGAGAATCCAGGCGACCACGCAGGAGGCCAGGCCTATGAGCGACCAGCCGAAGCGGCCATTCTGGGCATAATCGATGATGAGCTGGACCACAGCCGAGAGGCCGCAGGCGGCGCCGATGATGTCGGAGGCCATGGCAAGGCCCTTGGCGGAGCGGTCGGGCGGGAGCTTGGCCCCGCAGCGGGGGCAGGTCGAATCGCCTTCCGCCTGGGCTCCGCATGTTGGACAGGTAATCATGATGTGCTCCTAGCGTTCTTTAGACCCGCGATAGGGGGAAAAGGGTGCATCCGCATATGGTCCCCAATGCGCCTCATTTTTGATAGGTCTTCGGCAGCTCGATAAGGCAGACGTTCACCATGAAGGGCCCGCAATCGGTCGAGAAGGGGATGCCGATTATAGGAGCGCGGTCAGGCCAGGAGACCGTATGATTTTCGCCCTGGATGACGATCGGGACCGATATCTCGATGTTAAGGTCCGAGAGATGACCCGATGCGTTGCCAGATATGATGTTGACCATCTCTCCCACCATTGCGTCGCAGAGGTTCGAGCGCTCTTCCTCGCCCTGCCACTCAACCCCCGATTTGACTAATAGCTTGTCGGCCAGGAGCCGCGTGAGCCTAATCGCCACGATGCCGATCGCGTTTCCCGTGAGTACCATCACCGCGGATATGTCCCATCGGTGCTTGCGCGCGCGCTCGTCAAGGAAGGGTTCTCCCGCGACCGGGCTCAGGCCGAAGGTGCGCTCGAAGAGTTCGATCGTGGACGAGAGAAAAGGGTTGATGTAGTTAACGTTCATTGGGTCTCCCTTGTGAGTTTAGCGTCTTTTCTCGCCTTAATCCAATCCTTTCCCGCCCTTGCCCATAGATACATGAAGTCGTTAAAGTAACAATGCATAGGGAGGATTGAAATGGGTTTTTCTCTGGCTCTTTACCCGATAGCCTACCGCGCGTCCTTCGATGGCAAGGCATGGCATGAAGAATTCATCGAGCAGCCGCACAAGACGCCCACCGAAGAGGCTAAACTCTCCGTCAAGGACCTCTCCGGACTCAACGAGAAGCGCAACTGTTTCGCTGGCGTACCCCTCGTGAACTATACGACGCAGTACGGCATGGGCTGTTTCGAGGGCCTCAAGGCCTTTCCTCAGAAGGGCGGGGACCTCAAGATATTCCGGCCCGGCGAGAACGCGGCCCGTTTCGCCAGGTCCATGAAGGGCCTGGGCATGCCCGCCTTCCCCGAGAAGCTTTTTGTCGCGGCCTGCCGTGAGGTGAGTTCGCGCAACGCCGCGCTCGGATTTAAGCCCGAGTACAAAGTCGAATGGGAGAAGAACAGTTTCGCGAGTGCCCAGGGCGTGTATCTCCGGCCCTTCTCCTACGCGGAGGGCGGCATCGGCGTGGGCATTTCTGAAAGGCCGAGCGTCTTTATCGTCGCCAATCCCGTCGGCGCCTACTTCAAGCCCGGTTCAACCTCGGCGGTCACCTCGGAGATGATCCGCGCGACGCCCAAGGGCACGGGCTGGATCAAGTGCGACTCAAACTACGTCATTTCCGCCCTCGCCAAGAAAGAGGCCGAGGAGGCGGGCTACATGGAAGTGCTCTTCCTCGATTCGGTGAATCGCAAGTACATCGAGGAGGGCTCCTCCTGCAACGCCTTCTTCTACCTGAAGTCCGGCGAGCTCGTCACGCCTGAGCTCGGCGATACGGTCCTGCCCGGCATCACCCGTAAGTCCGTCATTGAGCTCGCTCGCGATCAGGGCGTCAAGGTTTCCGAGCGCAAGATCGCGATCGACGAAGTGCTCTCCGACGCCAAGGAGTGCTTCTTCTCTGGCACCGCCGCCGGCGTCTCCTTCGTCGAGTCGGTCACCCACAATGGCAAGACCGCCAAGTTCGGGACCAAGCCCGGCGAGCTCACCGTAAAGCTCCAGGCCGAGCTCAAAGGCATCCAGTACGGGACGGTCGAGGACAAGCGCGGCTGGATGACCAAGGTATAATGGATGACCAGCCGAATAATCCGCTTCATGGAATGACTCTCGAACGTATTCTGGAGATCCTCGTCGATCACTACGGTTGGGAAGGGCTCAATAAGCGGATCGAAATTCGGTGCTTCTTCAGTCATCCGAGCATCAAATCCAGTTTGACGTTTTTGCGGAAGAATCTCTGGGCCCGAAAGAAAGTCGAAGCCCTCTATATCGAGTTGGTATCCACGGAAAAGGGCGCGTAGTCCTAAGCTGTCTTTACAGGCCACAGGGACAGGGGAAAGTCCTGTGCCTCCGAGGAAAGTCGGCACAGGGCTTTCCCCTGCTCCCTGTGGCCCATGAGGATGGTCCTTGGGATGCACGCTGGGACGTGGGAGAGGAATCTCATAGGGGGGCTGCGGCCTAATGGCTAAAGGCTTATCCACATTGCCGTCTACCTGTCGCGGGGAGCAAAAAAAGCCTCGGTGCCGACTTTCCTCGGAGGCACTGAGGCTTTTTTTGTCCCCGCGGCTGAGCGGCAATGCGTCGAAGGATGCCCTGACGACAGATCCATCCGATGGTTAGTGCTGTCTTGCGTCTCTTTTCTCCTCCAAAGCACCACTCTCCATGTAGCTCTTGATCGACGCGAGTAGCTCGCCGATCGCCGAATCGAGCTCGGCCATCGGGCGCTCGATAGAAGCCGAGAGTGCGGCTGCGTCGACCGCGTTCCCTGCCTCCTCCTCGTGTGTGCTCGCAGCGAGGATAGCGAGGACCTTCTCCGCCGCGAGCGCGGCCTGTAGGCCTCCTACGGCTCCCGTGGTGCCCTTAAGGCGGTGGACCGAGTCCCTCGTCGTTTTCGAGTCGCCGCTGCGGGCGGCCTCCTTTGCCTGGGCCATGAGTCTTGGACTCTGCGCTAGAAATAGCTCGAGTATCTTCCGGCCCACCGTCTTGTTCGTCGCGAAGCGGGCGCCGAAGGCTTGCCCGTCGAAACTTGGCGAGGCTACGCCCGGCGTAGCCTCGGCTCCTTCGCGCCTGCTTTCGCGGAGAGCGAGGGACTTGAGGGCCGCGATGAGGCTTTCGAGGGTGATGGGCTTTGCGATATAGCCGTCCATGCCCGCGGCTGTGGCCCGTTCGCGATCGGCGTCCTCTTCGCTCGCGGTCATGGCGAGGATGCGGACGCGGGGATCGAGGGCCGCGGCGCTCCCTGAGCGTATGCGCCTCGTCGCCTCGAGGCCATCTAAGCCGGGCATGCGACAGTCCATGAGCACGAGTTCGGGACTTTCCCGTCTGAGAGACTCGATGGCAGCGAGACCCGACTCGGCCTCGGTCGCTTTTATCCCGAGCTCGCCGAGGAGGCATCGCGCGACGCGGCGATTGATCTCGTCATCGTCGACGACGAGGATGCTGCGCGGCACCGGCAGTCCGAGGAGGGCTCCTGTCGCCATGGTCGTGGCCGCGGCGTCTGGCCCGGAGGCGGCCTCGCAGAGCTTCCATCTGAGGGCGAAGCTCGAACCCGAACCGACCGAGCTCTTCGCTTCGAGACTGCCACCCATTAGGATCGCGAGCCTCTTGCAGATCGCGAGCCCTAGGCCTGAACCTCCGTAGAGCCTCGCCGTCGACTCTGTCGCCTGTGCGAAAGGCTCGAAGAGCCGCGCAAGCTTGTCCTCGGCTATGCCGATGCCCGTATCCCGCACCTCGAGGACGAGGAGGTGTGCTCCCGCCTCGGTCTCGACGCGGAGCTTGACGTCGATACGGCCGGCCTTTGTGAACTTGAGGGCGTTGGAGAGGAGGTTGGCCAGGATCTGGCTGAGCCTGAGCGGGTCGCCGAGAACCAAGGCCGGAACCTCGTCCGCGACCGAATGCTTTAGGATTATGCCCTTGTCGATCGCCTGATAGGAGAATGGAGCGACGCTCCGTTTGATGAATTCTCGCGGGTCGAAGGCTATGTCCTCGAGCTCGACCTTCTCGGCCTCGAGCTTGGAAAAATCGAGGACGTCGTTGACGACAGCGAGCAGGACCTGGCCCGAGCGCCGAACCGTATCCATGTATTCGGCTTGCCTCTCGTCGAGGCGAGTCCTCGAGAGGAGGTCTATCATGCCGATGATCCCGTTCATGGGCGTACGCACTTCGTGGCTGATCGTCGAGATGAACTCGCTTTTGGCCTCGTTGGCCCGCTCGGCCTCGGCTGCGAGCCGCTTCGATCCCTCGTTGGCCTCCTTGAGCGCCACCTGCGCGACGGAGAGCTCCCTCACCTTGAGCGAGAGGGCGCGGTTGACCCTGAATGCCGCGAGGGAGTAGGCCCCGACCGCGATTACTGCGAGGTAGAGGGTCCATGCGAGAGGGCTCAGGAAGGGAGAGTAGGCGACTTGTATGCCGATGGATGCTCCCGTCTCGTTCCAGACGCCGTCGTTGTTCGAGGCCTTGGCCCTGAAAACGTAATGCCCGCCCCGGAGGTTCGTATATGTGGCGGCGCTTCGGTCCGAGCTGTAGTGCCATTCCTTGTCGAAGCCCTCAAGTTTATACGCGTACTGGTTTGCCGAGACGTCGCGGAAATCCAAGGCGGCAAAGGCGAACTCGATCGAGTTCTCGTAGTAGGCGAGGGATATGTCCTTCGCGCCCGTGGCCACCGGCGCTTGGATCCTCTCCTTATTGGCCGCAGTCACCTTGGTCAGGAACACCGGCGGGACATGTGAGTTGACCTCGTAGCGGGAGGGATCGAAGCGAGCAATGAGACCTATGGAGCCAAAGTAAAGCTCGCCTCCTGGACCGATCGAGGAGCCCGTGCTGAAGGAGGCATCCTCGAGTTCCTTATAGAGGTCGACGCGCTTTATGCGTTGAGTCCTCCGGTCGAAGCGGGCGATGCCCGTCTGCGTGACGAACCAGAGGTTCTCCGCCCTATCTTCGAGGATACAGTACACAATATTGTTGGGAAGGCCATCCTGGCGCGTGTAGTTCGCGAAGGAGTTGGTCCCTTCATTATAAAGCATCGCCCCTCCGCCCCGGGTCGCTATCCAGAGCCCGCCCTTCGAGTCGAGGGTCAGGCCCAGGATCGAGTTCGACGAAATGCCCTTCTTATTCGCTGGATCATACATGTAGCTGACGAAACGGCCGCGCCCATCGGGCTCGAAGCTCTCTAGGCGGTCGAGGCCGTTGTTCGTGCCGATCCATAATTTACCGTCTTTGTCGTAGCACAGGCAGTACACGAGATTGTCGGAGAGGTAGTGCGTCCATCTCCCGCTCGCGCGGTCCCAGTGGTCGAGGCCGGACGTGCAGGTCCCGACCCAGAAGTTGCCCTGCGGGTCCTCGAGAACCGTGTTCACGATGTTCGATCCGATGCTGGAGGCCGTGTCGCCGGGACCGTGTCTGAAGGTGACGAAGGAGGAGCTGTAGGGCTCGAAGCGGCACAGCCCGTCGTTCGTCGTCGCCCAGATCCTTCCCTCCCTGTCTTCGTAGAGCATGTTGCAAATATCGTCGGCGAGGCTGGCCGGATCGCCTTCCCTGTGACGGAAGTGACGCCAGCGGCCTTTCGCCTCGTCGTAGCGATGTATGCCCTTGGCATAGACCGAGGCCCATAGATTTCCCTTCGAGTCCACGAGAGTCGAAAGAATCTTCCCCTCCGGCAGGGCGCCGGGGTTGTTCGGGTCGGCCACGTAGGCGGTGAAGCTCCGCCTCGTGCAGTCCATGCGCGCGACCCCGCCTCCGTTCGTGCCTATCCAGAGCTCGCCCGACGCATCGCGCAGTATCGAGTAGGCCACGTCGTTGGGCATCCCGCCCAAAGCGCTCGAGGTCGTGTAGGCCTCGAGGGATTTCGACTTCGGATCGAGGATGAAGAGCCCCTCTCCCCATGTCCCCGCGCAGATCGCGCTCTTGTCTTGGGCATTCACCGCGTAAATGCGGTCGTCGGGCAGGGAGAAGTCTTCCCCCGAGAGCGTCTCGGGACGGAAGCGTATGAGTCCGGCGCCCCAAGCCCCGAGCCATAGGTTGCCCTCATCGTCCTCGGCTATTGCCTGGATCGAGCTCGTCGGCTTCATTTCTTTTATGCCTGGAATGACCGAACTGTCCGTCCCCTCGCGCCTTGCGTAGTTATTGAAATGATCCCGCTCATAATCGTAGGAGCACAGGCCGCCTCCCGACGTGCCTATCCAGAAGCGCCCTTCTCGATCGAGGTAAAGAGATCTGATAGCGTTGTTCGGTATCGAGGTAGGGTCGCTCGGGTCGGAGTAATAGCGCGTAAAGCTGCCCTTCGCCTCGTCCATCCGGTTAAGGCCGTTCAGTGTGCCGATCCAAAGTTTGCCGCGTCCGTCCCTGGCTACGGCGATTATAAGATCGTTCGACAGCGTGTTCACGCGCGTAGAAGAGTGGCGGTAGCTAGTGATGCGATCGGTCGCCGCATCCAAATGCCCGAGGCCGTTGTAGCTTCCTATCCATAGGCTATCATCCGCGTCGAGGAAGAGGGACTGCAGCTGATCGCTCGAGAGGGAGCTCTCATCGAAGGGCTCGTTGGTAAAAGTTTTGAATCCCGTGCCGTCGTAGCGGGCCAGGCCTCCTTGGGTCGCCATCCAGATAAAGCCCTTTGAATCTTGGACGAGGGCCGCGATCGAGGCGTTCGGTAATCCATCGCGTATCGAGAGGACCTTGAATGCCGCTTTTCCCCCCGGTTTGATGGTGAGATTTTGCGCTGCTAGGGGCCCTGCGAGGCTAAAAAGGGTCAGAGTCGCGATAAGGACGAGCCGTAAAGATGAGCGAGTCATGCAATACTCCGCCGCGCGAAATCTCACTACTGTCCAATTATAGTGAATTCTCAAGTCATTTTCTGATCTTCACTGTATCTTTGCGAGATTATACTTGTTGTAAAGACAATACGTATGGATTTCGGAGATATTTTGGCGGAGTGGGACCGGATCAAACGCGACCGGCTCGAGGAGGCGTCCACGCTGGGCACTACGGCTCCAACCGCCCCAGTCGTTGCTTCAGCGCCGCGAGCTAAACCTAAAAGCGCTTCGTCAACAGCCCTCGCCCAATGGCTCGAGGCTAATGGAGTGTGCGACAAGGACGCGGAAGCCGAGCTCGCGCCTGAATCTGGGGCAGTTTCGCGCGAAAAGCGTTGCGTAGAGGCGCGTCGCCTCGATTCGCTGAAATGCCAGGCGGTGCTCGACCTCCATGGTATGACCTCCGCAGAGGCAAAGACATCCGTACGTGGATTTATAGACGCTTCCGCCCGCGCGGGGCTCGAGAAGGTCCTTGTGATCCATGGGAAGGGATTGCATTCGGAAGGAGCGCCTGTGCTCAAGAAGGCGACGCGCGATGTGCTCGAGTCCCATCCCCTGGCCGGTCGCTTCGGAGAAGCGACCAAGGAAGAGGGAGGTTCTGGGGCTGTATGGGTGCTGATTAGGTCGAAAAGATAGACGACAGCCTTGGTTTTTGGTTATTTTTCGCGGTAAATTATGCGTCCGCGATTGAGATCGTACGGAGAGAGAGCGACTTTTACCTTATCACCGGGGACGATGCGAATGTAATGCTTGCGCATTTTCCCCGAAAGATGGGCGAGAATAACGTGGCCGCTGGGGATCTCCACGCGAAACATAGTGTTCGGGAGGGATTCCTTAACGATGCCCTCGACTTCGATGGCTTCTTCTTTGGCCACAGTTCCTCCTCGGTAAGATTAACTGGCTCCTGGGTATCTATTTATATGCCTCATGAGCTTTTTGGGGCGTTGCATTACAGTCCCAAGCGCATAAAATAGTATGTGCTATCCGTAGGAATGTCAACCGTGGCGTAGGCTATGCGCTTAGACGCAAGGAAGCGCCTGGTTTTCAGTGGATTTCGGCAACTTGACTTTTTTCTAACTTTATTGCATCGTGCCGGTTCTTAAAAAGCTAACGCGGTGCCCGCAAGCAGGAGGCCTCGAATGGAGAAAGATTTCAGCGAAAAGATGAAAGAGCTGCTTCTCAGCCAAAAGCGCGAGATACTGGATAACCTTATAGCCACCAACGCCGATTTCCGCGCTATCGTTGAGGAAATGGACCCGAAGGACTTCGCGGACGTAGCTTCCGATGATATAGACCGAAAGATGATCGAAGCTATCGGCTCCCAGGACATCAAGCGCCTGCGCGCTATCGATGCCGCGCTCGGCCGCATAAACCAGGGCCGCTACGGCATTTGCGTTAAATGCAACAAGAAGATCCCGCCCGCTCGCCTTGAGGCCCTACCTTACGCCGTACTTTGCGTGGATTGCCAGAAGGGCGAGGAGCGGCGTAACAGGTAGTTGCGGCGCAATAGGTAGCAATAGACGGACAAAGCACCCCTCTTCCAAACGAGTCCATCACTGATATCGTTAAGCGGGGCCTGGCAGAAGAAATCCTCGGCTCCTCCGGAAGAAAGTCGGAGCTGAGGATTTCTTCTGCCGCTCGCCGAATTACCGCCTTGTCCGCGTCCATCTCCTCATGAATAGACTCCGTATCACTCGCTCGAATTATTGCTTATGCAGCCTTTTCAGGTGGATCTGCGCGAGGTCGTAGCTCGTGAGGGCCTTGCTGAATAGATCGTCCTCCGGTTTTACCTTGTGGTATGCGTCGACTGCGGCATCGACGAGACCGAATCGCTCGGCGTAGAGGCCGAAGGCGAGCCATGCGTCTGAGCCCGGCTCTCCGTTGCCCGATCCCGCGAGGTACTTGCGGAAGGCTTCTTGAGCCTCCATGAAGCGGCCAGAGTCGGAGAGGACGCATGCGAGGGTGTGGACTTGGCCGGCAGAGCCGGCCAGGAGGCGTTGGACGATCTGCCGCTTGTCGAGCTCGGCGTAGTTGGGCTTATCAAGGTAGAGCGAGTACCAGGCAATCTGGTTGTAGTCGCCATCCTCGGCGTTTCCCGAATCGATGAGCGTTCCCGAGCGTCTGACCGCCTCGGCGTAGCGTCCTAGACGAGCTGAATGCTCGGCCGCGAGGCGCAACCAGGCGCCTGAGTCCGGCTTCTTGGCAAGTTCGTCCGCGACGATGGCGTCGGCCTGCGCTTCCTTACCCGAGCAGTCGAGGCAGAGGAGGAGCATGTCGTTCGCGTACTCGTCCTCGCTCTCGAGCTCCACGAGACGCTCGGCGGGTGCTACGGCCTCGGCGGCCTTATTCTGCCTAATGAGGCCTAGGGTCGCCGCGCGCGCGAGGGTTTCGGCTTTGTCCTTGTCCTTTTCAGGGCCGAGAGCCGCGAGGACCGTGGGCATGCCCTTCTCGATGTCTTCTTTCGCTGCAGATGCGGCGAGGAGGAAGGAAGCGGCGAGGCGCAGCGCGCTCGCATCCGCCGTATCGATCTGGCCCACTAGCTTGAACGCCGGGTTATCGGCGAGCGAGGGGAAGAGGGGGTTCTTCTCGCGCTGGCTTTTAACCAGGGAGAGCCAGGCGCGGGCATCCTCGGTCTTGCCCGAATCAAGGAGACTTACTACCTCGCGGGCGACGCCCGTGAGGTCGCCTCCCGCCCCGAGACTCTTGAGCTCGCCGTCCTCGCGGGTGAAGTAGATGAGGATGGGTTGGAGCGAGGGCTGGAGCGGAAAGGAGAGAAGCGTTGCGATGGCGGGACCCGATTCGATCGTGTCTATCTTGCCCAGGCCCGCGACAAGATCGATGACGACCGCCGCAGGCTGGTCGTCGCCCGAGAGCCGGGCTCCGGCGCTCGCTATCGCCTCGGCTATATCCTTCTGGAAATCCGGGTTGTCGAGGCTCGAGACAATGGCGCTCATGGGCTCGTCCTTGGGCAGGGCGGTCGGATCTATCGCCTTCACGTTTTTGAGGCTTTCGGCGAGGGTGAGGGCCTGAGTCAGGCTCTGGCTGCCCCCCGCTCCAGCGGTCATGAGCTCGGCTGCTTCTGCGTAGCGGCGGCCGGTAATGAGCATCTGGCTTGCGAGGCTCAAGACCTCGCGCCTATCCTCGGCGGCCTGCGCGACGCGCGCGGCTTCGCGGAAGGCCGCTGGGACGCCATCGACCGCCGCGACAGCCGCGATGAAGAGGGCCTTGCGCTGCTTGGAGAGCGTCGACGCCTTAGTCGATTCCTTGAGTTCCTTGAAGCGGCCGAGCCGGAGGAGATCGTAGGCGGAATTGTTCTCCCAATTCCCTCCCTTGAGTTCCTTCTCGATCTTGGCGTAGATGGCGAGGGCATCGTCGAGCCTAGCGCCTTTTGAGTAGCGGACGAAGTTGTCGCCATACTCGGCGATGATGGCCTGATTCACCGTATAGAGCGTCTCGTCCGGCTCCAGTTTCGCGGCTTCGGCATATTCGGCGCTGGCCGCCGCAAGGTCCGAGCCCGGTTCGAAGACGCGGGCGAAGGGATCGAGCAAATAGGTCCAGGCGAGCCGGGCGTGCGCGGCCGCGGACTCAGGCTCAAGCTCGACCGCCTTGCGAGCCTCGGCCCTCGCCTCGTTGCCGAAGAGGGCTGCCTCGTATGCGTTCGAGAGCTGTATGTGGTGGAGGGCTTCGGTCGGGTGCAAGGACGAAAGGCGCCTGAACTCGTCCAGGGCCTCCTGGTACTTGCCTGCGGAGAGCAGCGATTCGCCGACCTCTTCGAAGCTGACCGAAGGCGCATCCTCCTCGCCGAAGGCGATGGTCGCGGCCTGGAGGGCGATCGCCTCGGCGGCCGTGTAGGTAGACTTGACGCTATCGAAACGGAAGGTCGCGGTGACTGAGCCGTCCTGCTCGAGGACGCAGGAGCCCTCGAGCGTCGCGGGCCCGAGACTACGTTTGGTGGGCTCGGGAAGGGCCGCGGCCTTGAACCCGGGAGGAGGCGTCAGGCGATACTCGATCTCGGCGATGTAGGGCTCGTCGAGCTTAACGTCGGCCTTGCGCTCGAAGGCCTTGTCGTCCTTAGGCTTCTCCTTGAGGAAGGAGGGCAGGAAGTTGAAGAGGGCGCCCGCCTGGAGGAGGACGGTAGCCGAGCTCTGGTCGGTGAAGCCGCGCTTGGCCTTGGACGCGACGATAGAGAGCGTGAAGGGTTTCTTCATGTCCTGGACGTCGGAGAAGGAGTAGCTCTCGAGCTTCTCAGCCTGGTAGGCGCTCTTCACGTAGGACTCGAGCCGCTCTCTCGCCGACTTGGGATCATCCGTCGCGAAGCGGTAGCGGTAGTCGGCTTCGATGCTGCCTGTGGCAGTCATCGTCTCTGTCACGGCCGCGGCGCCGGTCTCCGCAAGGGTGTAGGCTCGCACTTCCTTGTAATGATTATCCGCTGGTTTCGAATCGGGTATGGCGAGGAGGGCCGTGGTGTCCGGGGCTATCACGAGGGCTTGGCGGCCACGGTCCATGGGTGGCAGTTCGCCCGGCCTGTAGTAGGAAGCCGTAGGGTCTATCCAGGCCTTGTCGTCCGGCAGGTAGACGATCTCGTGGTTGAAGAGGCCGAAGCCTGGCAAGGAGGGTAAGATGTCGGAGCCGTAGCCCGAGTCGAGGAGGGCGAGGCGGGCCTTGATGCCCGCGGCTCGGAGTGTCGCCGCGAGAAGGCTTGCCTGGTCCTTGCAGTCGCCGTAGCCGCGGGCGATGGTGTCAGCGCACTCGTGGGGGATTATCGCGTTCTCTCCGAAGTTGATGCCGGTGTAGCGTATGTCCTTCCGTATCTTATAGAGCAGGGCCGCGATGCGATCCTCTCGCGACTGACCCGCGTCCTTGAGCACTTCGTTCGCATAACTCTTCACGTCGGATTTCGAGAGCACCGGCTCCGCGACGGCCGCGTAGGCGGCCGCGACTTCGTTCCAGGAGCCGCCCGTGGAGAAGTCCACACAGGTCTGGGGGACGTCGTTCCCGGCAAGGTAATCCTCGGTATCGCCCACGTCCTCGAGGCCTTTGGCCTCGAGGACGAGCGTCTTCCTGCCCGTCGCTCCGTCCTCGGCTACGCTCGACTTGATTTGCGAAGCGAGGCTCCCGCGCAGCTCGTAGCGCAGGTTCATCGAGGCGGGGTAGTTCAGGCTGAGCTTACGGTCGAGGATGGCGACGCGCCTTCCGAACCAGGAGCGGTAGGCGGCTCCCGCCGCGAGAAGGGGCGCCTTGTCGCGCAGGCGAATCTCATATTCGACTATGGCGCCGCTCTCCAGGCCGGGCAGAGGCGCGGAGAGGGTGTGCGAGTCGGTGTAGACGTCCTCCTCCTCGCTAAGCGACTGGTCGGCTATGGTGGTCTGATCGAGGTCGTAGGCCGCCCCATCCTTGCCGATCACGCGGGCCTTGATCGAGGGCTTTTCCTGGCGCCAGGGCTGGTAGGAGCAAGAGACGGTATCCCGCCTATCGACGCCCTTCTTGAGCAGGAGCTTGTAAACGGCGTGACAGGTATAGACAGCAGTCCCGTCCGCCTGGAAGCTGTATGATTCGCTCTCGATGGCGAAGACGGCATCATCGCCCTCGTTCCCCTTGAGGTCGGCAGCGGCAGCGAGGGCGGCCTGGGGCGCAAGGGAGAAGGCGGGAGCGTCCCAGGGCGATCTCTCCTGGGCCGAGGCGAGGGCGCAGAACAGGGCTAGGGCCGTCGCGAAGGCCGCCGCACGGCGTGGAGAAGTTGACGGAATCGAGTTATGGCGCATGCTATATCGTAGCCCGAAGAAGGGTGAAACGGAAAGGTAGGTTCCTAGCTCTCCTCGATCCCACACTCGATCCACGCACCCTTCGTGAGTACGGCGATCGAGTCGTAGCCTGCCGCTGCCGCGAGGGAACGGGCCGCGTCCAGGTTGGCGCCGAGGTGCTCGGGCGCGTGGGCGTCGGCCGAGAAGGTAATGCGAACTCCGAGCGAGCGCAGTTCGCGCAGGATGGGCAGGGAGGGGTAGGGCGTCTTGATTTTGCCCCTACTCATGCCGCCCACGTTTATCTCGACGATTATGTCCTTGCCCTTTAGCGACTGGGCCGCTCCGAGGGCCGCGTTGAGGTAGCCTGGCGAGAGCTCGTCGAACCAGCGCCCAGCGCCGTCCGCGCCCGAGTCGTTGTTCTTCTTCACGAGGTCGAAGTGGCCGAGGATGTCGAAGCCGCCCGACTCAATGAGCAAGCCTAGGCGGCGATAGTACTCCGAGTAGAGGGCCGCTCCCGCTTCTTCCTTCCGCCCGGCGAAGCGCTCGAGATCGGCCTCGAAGGCATCGCTGCCCATATCGACGGGGAAGCTCCCCGAGCCGGGGAGCTCGACCCAGTGCACCGAACCTATCGAGAAGTCGAGGCCGGCCGAGGTGAAGAGATCGTCCCGGGGAGAGCTGACGCCGGGGACGTATTCGATCTCGAGGCCGAGAAGGACCTCGAGCCCCTTGTCCCTCCACTCTCGGCCAAGCCGACGTATTTCGGCCTTATATTCGCCCATGCGTCCGATCTCCATGTTGCCTTCGCTGTAGAAGGGCAGGGGGCTGTGCGAGGAAAAGCCGAGAACGCTGTAGCCCTTGTCCGAGGCCGCCTGGGCCATGACCGCCGCGGTCGCGTGACCGTCGCAGAATTCGCAGTGTGTATGGTAGTTCGCGCGCATGGGGCTATGGTAACCACAGGAATGTATCGTGGGAAGTCAGCGGTGGTGAGCGGAGGCGGATTAAAATCCCGCTGTCAGGCGGAATAAAGCCTTCCAGCAGGATTTTCCTCCGCCGAGCGATGCTATCTTTTGTCGCTACGGGCAGGAGGCAAGCCCCGTGTGCGCGATAGAGCCTGGTAGCGCGCCGCTTCACCTGGATGCGTAGGGCGAGGCCGCGGCCACGAAGTCCGCGTAGGCCGCACGGATGAGAGCTAAGGCGGCCTCGGCGGCTGCCATGTCGTTTTCGCGGCCGGCGGTCTCTCCCGCGAGGGCTGAATCGCCCAACTTCCTCGCGGAGAGGTTCCATGAAGCGCCCTTGAGCGAGTGCGAGACTTCCCTGAACTTCTGAGCGTCCTTAGCCTCGAGCGCGGCGGTGAGCTCTTCCATCTGGCCGCCGGCCTTGGCGATGAAGCGGGAGAGCAGGCTCGAGACCGTTTCCTTTTGGCCGAGGAAGGTGTCGAGAACCCCTGTCCAATCGAAGACCGAGGTGTCGAGGACTCGTTCTGCGGAAGCCTCGGCCTTCACAACAGGCGGGGCGCTCGCGGCGCCGAGCTCCGGCAGGTACTTCGCGAGGAGATCGGCGAGCTCGTCCCTCTTGAAGGGCTTCACGAGGATATCGTTCATTCCTGCCTCTATGCACTTCTCACGCTCGCCCTTCAGCGCGCTTGCGGTAACCGCGACGATCGGGCCCTCGTATCCCTTGGCGCGCAGCTCGGCGACCGCCTCGTAGCCCGACATCCTCGGCATGAATATGTCCATGAGCACAAGGTCGAAGCGGCAGGTAAGGCCTATCTCGAGGGCCTCGACGCCGTCGCGGGCGGTGACTACCTCGCAACCGGCCTTCGTCAAGAGAAGGGTGAAGAGCTCGCGATTGACTTCGTGGTCCTCGGCAAGGAGGATGTCGCCCTTGAAGCGCCGGAGCGAGGGCTTCGCCTGGACCTCGCTCTCGCTCTCGGCGCTTTCGAGGTCGACTTCTGAGGAGAGGGCGCGGCCGAGGGTGTCGAGAAGCTCCGCGGGCTTGATCGGCTTCGATAGATAGCCGTTGAACCAGCGCAGGAGCTTCATCTTCGTGTCCGCGTTGATCGACCCCAAGGGCGCCATGAGGATGAGCCTGGCTCCGTTGATCGCCGTGTCGCCCGTGATTTCGCTCGCAAGCCTCCAGCCGTCCATGCGTGGCATGGTCTGGTCGATGAGACAGATCGAGAAGGGATCGCCCGAAGAGGCGGCCTCGCGCATCGCGGCGAGCGCCTCCTCTCCCGAGCCTTCCTCGCTCACGCGGAATCGCGCGGCCTTTGCCTGCCTCGCGACGAGCCCACGCGCCTCGGGGTAGTCGTCGACGATGAGGAGGCGGGCCCCCTCCGGGACCGCGAGCGTCCCCGGCCTCGGGGGAGGGGCGGAGTACTCGGGGGAATCGAGCGGGAGCGCGAACCAGAATACAGAGCCTTTGCCGGCCTCCGATTGGACGCCGATGACGCCGTCCATCGCCTCGACGAGGTGTCGCGATATCGCCAGTCCGAGGCCCGTGCCCCCGACCTTGCGCGCCTGGGCGAGATCGCCCTGGTAAAAGGGGGTGAAGAGCCGCTCCTGCACCTCTTTGCTCATCCCGGAGCCCGTGTCAGCCACTTCGAAAAGAGTGCGCGGCGTTGATTGCGGCGAGCCTATCGCTCCTCCGGCCGGCGGAACGCTCTTCACCTTGAGGCTTATCCCGCCCTCGCGGGTAAACTTGACCGCGTTCTTGAAGAGGTTGACGATGATCTGCCTGAGCCGGCCCGGATCGCCGCGCACGAGTGCGGGCAGGCTCTCGTCGACGTCGACGATTATCTCGAGGCCTTTGCGGCCCGCTTCCATCGCGAGGAGCTCGACGGACTGGTACACCCAGGAGCGCAGGTCGAAGCTCGTCGTCTCGAGCTCGAGCTTGCCCGCCTCTATCTTGGAAAAGTCGAGTATGTCGTTGATGAGGCCGAGGAGGACGTCCGCCGAGAAGCGGACCTGATCGACGTAGGCAAGTTGCTCGGTATCCAGCTCGGTCTCCCGAAGGAGCTCGACGACGCCCAGTATGGTCTGGATGGGCGTGCGTATCTCGTGGCTCATGTTCGCGAGGAACTGGCTCTTCGTATTGGTGGCCTTCTCGGCCTCGTCCTTGGCGTCCTGCAGGCTCTTCTCGCGGAGTACGCGGTCGGTGATCTCCTCGAGGGCGCACAGGAGAAAGCGCTCGTCCGAAGCCTCGACGCGAGAGAAAGAGTAGTGGAGCCAACGGAGCGTCCCGTCCGCGGCGTGGATGGAGCCGTCGACCGATGCGCTCTTCTTGCCCCCGAGTAGGATTTCCGCCGCGTAGTAGTCCAGCCGCGAGCCTTCCTTCTCGGCGACGAACTCGAAAAAGGAAGTCGCGAGCCGCTCGGGGCCGACGGCGAAGACGGAGCGGAAGAGGGACTCGAAGGCGGGGTTCCAGAGCGCGAGCAGTCCGCGCCCGTCTAAGAGGACGAGGGGGAGGGCCGCTTCCTCGAAGATCGCCTTGAGCAGGGCGTCGGGTAGGATCATCAGAAATTGGCCTTTAGTATCTCGAGGGTCTTCTTAAGGATTTGGTCCGGCTTCAGGGGCTTGATGAGGTAGCTCTTCACGCCCGCCTGGAAGGCGCGCATCACCGCCTCGCGCTGGCTGACCGCGGAGAGAATGATGGTCGGCATCTCGATGTCCTCGGAGCGCAGGCGCGAGAGGACTTGGAAGCCATCCATGCCCGGCATGAGGATGTCGAGGAAGACGAGGTCGAAGCTCCTCGACTTGGCCGCCTCGACGAAGGCGCTCCCGTCCTGAAAGGCGGTAACCTGCGCGCTGATCGCGCCGAAGGTCGTCTTGACGAGCTCCTGGATAACGAAGTCGTCGTCGACCACCGCTATCGACAGGCCCTTGCCGGTCTCCTTCATGGACTCGATGGTGAGGGGCTTCTTGGCCTCGCCCTCGAAGCGCATTTCTATAGCCTCGCGGCCCGACTCGTGGGTCTCGGCCGAGAGTATGCGCTCAGCCATCATATCGGCCTTGCCCTCGGCCATCTCGACCTGGGGGTCGTAGTCGGTCAATAGGCCGTCCATCGCGTTTTGCAGGTTCGAGACGACCTCGATCTCGGCGAACTCAGTTCTGCCGCGTACGAAGTCGCGGGCGAAGGTCGAGTTCGTGAGGAGCTTGATGTGCCTCGCCTTGGCTTTTGAGTAGTCGAGCAATGTCTTGAGTAAGAGCTCCATGTTCGTCCCGTCGACGAAGGAAAGCTCCATGTCAGCGAGCATTACGAGGATGCGGGGGCTGCGTATCGCGTACAGCTCCGTGAGTTCGGCGATCTTGAAGCGCAAGAGGTCTATCTTCTCGCGATTGAGGCCCTTCGCTATCTCGACGAAAATGATGTTGTCGTTGACGTGGGCCTCGATGACGCAGGGAGTTTCGTCGATCTCCATCTTGATGCCGAGGAGCTCGGATAGCGAGGCGAAGAGCCCGTCGATCTTGATCGGCTTCATGATGACGCGCTTGATATTGTAGGGGACGAGCTCGAGGAGCTTGTTCTTGTCTATCTTCTGCGCGGTGAGGAGCACCGGGATGGAGGCCGTGTTCGGGTTGCGGTTCTTCTCCTCGAGCAGTTCCTTGCAGGTCCGTCGCGAGAGGTTGTAGTCCATGATGACGAGGTCGGGCATGCTGTTGCGCAGCTTGACCGTGCCGTCGAGGCCGTTGATCGCGCTGTCGACATCCATGCCCGCCGCGCCGAGCCTGTCCTTGAGGTACTCTCGGAAGAGATCCGACTCGTCGATGATGAGGACGGTCTTGCGCGCCATGGCTGTCTCCTATTTCGGGTTGAGCATCGATGCGGGCTGCTGCGTAGCGTCGACCGCGTCGCGCCAGAGCTCTCCCTCGGGATCGACGTAGTTGCGCTTGGACACGGCCGCCTTCACGGGGATGTGCACGAACTGGCCGTGCACCATGCCGATGAGCACCTTCGTGCGGCCAGCCATGGCCGCGTGCGCCGCGTTGTTCCCCAGTCTCTCGCAGTAGGCCGAATCGGTTGGTATCGCGGGGGAGGAGCGCACCATGTAGCTCGGGTCGATGTACTTGACGGTCGCGTCCATGCCCTTCTGCTTGAAGTGGGCCGTGATGCGATCACGCAGGTACACGCCGATGTCGCCGAGCTTGATGTTGCCCGAGGCGTCGGTGCCGCCCTCGGTCTTGAGGAAGCCCTGCCCAGCGCCCTCGGCGACGACCACCACGGCGTGGGATCGGCGCGTTACACGGTCCTCAAGGTGTCTGAGCAGGCCGTTCGGGCCGTCGATGTCGAAGGACACTTCGGGTATGAGGACGAAGTTGGCCTCATGCACGGCGAGGACGGTGTGCACCGCGATGAAGCCGGACTCGCGGCCCATGAGTTTCACGAGGCCAACCCCGTTCATGGCCGAGTGGGCCTCGACGTGGGCCGCGCTCACCGCCTCGGCCGCCCGGGCGACGGCGGTCTCGAAGCCGAAGGTCCGGTCGACGAAGAGAAGGTCATTGTCGATGGTCTTAGGGATGCCAACGACGGCGATCTTGAGATCGCGCCGCTCGATCTCCTCGGCTATGGCTATGGCGCCTTTCTGCGTGCCGTCGCCGCCAATCGTGAAGAGGATGTTGAGGTTGAGCCGCTCGATGGCGTCCACGATGTCCGGGACGCGGTCGCCGCCGCCCCTGGACGTGCCGAGGAAGGTGCCGCCGACCTTGTGTATCTCGTCGACCGCCTCGGGATCGAGAGAGCGCACGCCGATGTTCTCCTCGGGCAGGAAACCCTTGTAGCCGTAGCGGATGCCCGTTATGCGACGCACCCCGTATCGGTACCAGAGACAGCGCACGATCGCGCGGATGACATCGTTGATGCCGGGGCAGAGCCCTCCGCAGGTGACTATGCCGGCATGCACGTGGCTGGGGGCGAAGTAAATCTCCTGCCTCGGCCCCGCCTTCTCGAGGAGCTGCGTCCGGTCCAGATTGCCTTGGCTGCCCTCCCTGGCGTCGACGTCGACGCGGATGAACTCGTCGTCCGCGACGTAATTGGCCAGGCTATCCCCGGCCCTCGTCGAGAGGATGATGGGTGAGGGAATACCGCACTTGCCCAGGACGGGCACCGAGAAATCGAGGCCGGAATCCATGTACTATTTCTCCTAGCGGCCGTCCCGATGGTTTTTAAGGCCGCAGTTGCAATTTAGGAGTATAGACCAGAAGGGAATAGGAGGCAAGAAACACCAAAGGCGCCCGGTCTTCGGCCCCGTAGTCCTTGACGGCCTCTCTCACGAAAACTTACACTTAAAACAGCATAACGATGTTGGGCGGGGGCATGGGCAAAACAGCGCAGGGGAATCCGCTTAAGGTTATCTTCGCCATCGAGGGCGAGGACGAACGTTCGCGCTTTTCCTCAGCGATCAGGGAATCCTCACCCGACTGCGAGATCTTCTTTCCGAGCAATATAGCCGAGGTCGAGAACCTGTATTCCAAGGACGGCGCCGATGTCATCGTCACCGATTTCCATTTCCACGGCGGCGCTCTAGCCGACTGGATCACCTTCTGGCCCTTACCCGCCGTGCTCCTCGTCGATCCGGGCGACGACCTGGACCGCGTCGACAGGACCACCAGCGACGAGGCCGCCCTCTTCGCCCAGCGCATGCCCGACATGGGGCACATCCGCGCCCTTCCCCTGCTGATTAAAAAGGCGCTCAACGTACGCGAGAGTGTCAGACGCCAGAACGCCCACCTGCAGATGACCGAGCATCAGTACATGAACCTTCTGCAGGCCGTTCCCGACATCGTCTACATCCTCGACGGCCACGGCCGTTTCGTCTACCTGAACGACGCGGTCAGGAACATCGGCTACGAGCCCGCGGGCCTCATAGGCAAGCATTTCTCCGACATTATCCATCCCGAAGACGTCGCGAAGGTAAGCCGCTCTGAGGTTCTGAAGCCTATATTGGGAACGAAGACGGGCGAAAGCGCGGCGCCCAAACTCTTCGACGAGCGTCGTTCGGGCAAGCGAATGACGCGCAACCTAGAGGTTCGGCTTAGGCACGGCGACATCGTCGACGACTACCATGTAGGGTCGGTTACCTCCTACGGCGAAGTCAGCTGCTCGGGTTATGCCCTGCCCGAGTTCGAGGGGCTCGAACTCGGTACGGTAGGCATCATCCGCGACGTAACTATCCGCAAGGAGCGAGAGCAGGCCCTGGAGCAGGCCCTCGCTTCGAAAGAGATACTCCTCAAGGAGGTCCACCATAGGGTCAAGAATAACCTCCAGGTGGTCTCGAGCCTCCTCAATATCCAGGAGGCCGCCGTCGAGGACGAATGCGCGCGCAAGGTCTTTACCGACTGCCAGACCCAAGTCCAAACCATGGCGATGGTGCACGAAGTGCTCTATCGCTCGTCGAGCTTCGAGGGCGTGGAGATGCAGTCCTACTTCGAGCGTCTTGTGGATTACCTATCGAGCATCTACGAGGCCCCCAATCGAGGCATAAGCTGTGAGGCCGAGGCGGCGGGCGTCTCGCTCAATCTCGACGACGCCATACCCGTGGCGCTCATTGTGAACGAACTCGTTTCCAATTGCATGAAGCATGCCTTTCCCACAGGCAAGAAGGGGCGCGTAATCGTATCGATGCGCGAGGTTCCAGAGGCTTCCTCCTGGCTCCTCGAGGTCGAGGACAACGGCATCGGCTTCGAGGGTAGCAGGGCAGCTGCGTTGAACAAAACCTCTGGCATCGGCACAGAGCTTGTCCAGGCCCTCTCTGGCCAGCTGCGCGGCGTACTCGAGCGGAGCCCGGGGGCGGGGGGCATGGGCGCGCGCGTCTCTATTCGCTTCGAGAAGAGCTGACTCACGGAACGGAGCCGACCCTATGCTGCCTTACAAGTCGCGGGGAGCAAAAAAAGCCTCAGTGCCGACTTTCTTCGGAGGCACTGAGGCTTTTTTTGTCCCCGCGGCACGAAGCGGAGCGAGCTTCGGAGACCCAGCTATTGTTCGCGTGGTTTTTTCGCTTCATCGAGGACGGCCATGTCGTGCTCGAGAACTGGATCCCCAGGCATCGCGGCGAGGGCCTCGTTCAGGACCGCCTCGGCGGCCGTGTAGGCGCCATTATTGTACAAGGCGGCGAAGCGGTTGTGGGCGTCGGCCACATAGTTGTGCCGCATCGCCAGGGCTATCTGCACGAGGTTCCTTCGCGGCGCGGCCGCTTTTGCCTTCGCCGCCGCATCGCCCATGGCGCTGTCGATCTTGGCCGCGCCGCTGTCCGCCACGGCGGCCGCGCCGAGGAAGTCGCCGCACTTCTGGAGCCGCGATGCCTCCCTGCCGTAGATTGTCGCAATGGCCTGGGCATAGCGCTCCGGGTCCGCCTCTCCATCGGCGAGGAGGCGGTCGGCCGTCGCCTGGGCCTCCGCGAAGGTCATGCCGTTCGCCGCGCCTACAAGCTCTATGTCATCGATTTCGGCATATGCCGCCGCCGTCGCCTCGCGTCCTGCTCTGTCGGCCCTGGAGGATACGGCGCGCCTGGCCGCCTCGAAGTCTCCCTTCCTCGCTGCTTGCTCTGCCATGCCGAGCAGGGCGTTCCGCGCTAGCTCCGAAAGGGCCAGGTCGTCGGCCTTCGCGCCCGCCGCATCGAGGAGGCTCGTCGCGCGGTCGAAGGCGCCCTCGAAGTCGCCCGCTTGGAACGCGGCCGCCGCGCGGTTGTATGAGGCAGTGCGCGCCAAAGCGGCAAGCTTGGGCTCGTCGGGAAAGGCCGAGGAAGCGGCGAGAGCGACTTCCTCGGCCCCCGCGTAGTCCCCCTTTTGCTGATAGCTTGCGATGAGGTTGTTGATGCGGTCGACGAGGAAGATCCTCGTCTCGTCTCCCGGGCAGAGCGCGGCATAGTCGGCGCCGAGCTTTGTAGCCTCGGCGAAGCGCCCGGAGCGTTCCAGCATGGAGGCGCGGTTTGAGAGGATGAGGCCGATGAGCTCCCGTATCCCTATGTCCCGGCGGTCTCCGTAGCCGCCGGGGGCCACGTAGGCGTAGCCAGTCGCGCGGCCGAAAGAGTCCTTGAATTCTTTCTTATTGCCGGGGTCGAAGCCGTATGGGTTAGTCGTCTCGACGTCGATCCTCTGAGAGCCGACGATGACGGAGCAGAAGGCGTGGTCGGAAGTCCGCACGCCCAAGGCTTCGATGCCAAGGCTTTTGGCCGCGAGAGCGTAGAGGACTGCCGATGAGACGCAGTTGTAAAGGCCCGAGTCGAGTATGCCGTCGACCGTGGTCGCGTCCCCGCGGTAGGCCTTAAGCGTGTCTCGGTGCAAGAAGGTGAGGATGGCTTCGGCCTTGGCCGCGGTTTCCGAGGCCTGGCGAGTCTCGTCGCGCAAGGAGACGAAGAGCGCGTCGAGTTTAGCCTCGTAGGCGGCGATGCCTCCCTGCCCGACGACGCCCGAGGCGATGAGTGCCATCCGCTCGAGAGTCGCGAGGCTGTCCGGACCGCCTGATGCGGCATCCGAAAGGGAGAACTTGGCGTAGGCGTTATCGGGCTCGAGGAAATCTGGCTTGGCGTCCGCGCAGAGGAAGGAGGGTACGAAGGCGAGGAGGAGGATCATTGCGGCGGCGAAGCTTGTCTTTCTCATCACTGTTCCCGTATTTTCAAATCTACATCCAGCGGGGTATAGTGTCCAAGGAGTAATTATGGAAAGTGACTACGATCTCATCATAATCGGCGGCGGAGCGGCGGGCATGAGCGCAGCGCAATATGGAGCACGCGCCAACCTCAAGACTCTCCTCGTCGAGGAGATGGCCACGGGCGGGCAGGCTCTTCTCATCGACGGCCTCGAGAACTATCCCGGCGTCATGGGACCGGTCTCGGGCTACGATCTCTCCGAGGTCATGCGCAAGCAGGCCGAGGCTTTCGGCTCATCCTTCCTGAGCGCCTCGGCCCTCTCCCTCGATAAGAAAGGCTCGAGTTTCGAAATCGGGACGAGCGAAGGTTCCTTGCGCGCTCAGACAGTCATCCTCGCGACCGGCGCCAAGCACCGGCACGCGGGCTGCCCCGGCGAAGAGCAATTCAGCGGCCGCGGCGTCTCGTACTGCGCTACCTGCGACGGCCCCTTCTTCAAGGGCAAGAGGATGCTCGTGGTAGGCGGAGGCGACGCGGCTTGCGACGAAGCGGCCTACCTCGCCAAGCTTTCCGACAAGATAATCATCGTCCATCGCAAGGACCGCTTTCGCGCCCAACGCGCCCTCGCCGAGCGAACGCTCCGCAATCCGCATATCGAGGTTCGCTTCGAGACTCAGGTCCAGGAAATAAAGGGATCGAAGAAGGTCGAGTCCGTAATCCTAAAGAAGGCGGACGGCTCGACTTACGAGGAAGCCTTCGACGCGGTCTTCGTCTTCGTCGGCTCCATTCCCCAGTCCGCCCTCGCCGCCGGCGCGAAGAAGGACGAATCCGGCTCGATCATCACCGACGATCGCATGGCGACAAGCGTCCCGGGCCTTTTCGCCGCGGGCGACGTCCGCGTCTCGAACTTCCGGCAGCTCATCACCGCAGCCTCCGACGGGGCTGTCGCCGCGCACTCCGCCTCGCAATATATCGACGACATCAGGGGAGAGACCTACGCTTAATCCCAGGATAGCGCCGATAGGCGGCGCCGTCCTGGGCTCCCTCCTCGCCTGCGCGCTCTTCGTCTCGGCGGCGGGAGGACAGACTACCGCCCGCGAGGACTTCTGGGCCTCGCCCACGACCGACCGGAGCGCGGCCTCCATCGTCGATCGCATGAGCGACGAGGAAGTCCTCGGCCAGATCCTTATGCTGGCCTATCCCGGCGATACTCCCGGCGCCCTGCTCTTCGACTGGGTCGAGAACCGCGCCCTTGGCGGAGTCAAGATATTCGGGTGGAACGCCGAGGACAGCACGCAGGTGGCCAGGTCTGTGGCAGCCATCCAAGGCTCTGCCCTGCGCACTCGCCTCGGCCTTCCCCTCTTTATCGCTACCGACCAGGAGGGCGGCTGGATCAGGCATATCAAAGGCGCGACGACGATCACCCCGGGCAACATGGCGATCGGCGCCTCGGGCAGGCCCTACGACGCCTACAAGTCGGCCTACCTCATCGGCAAGGAGCTGGCCGCCCTCGGCGTCAATATGGACTTTGCGCCATCGGTGGATCTGGCGACCAAGCCCAAGAGTTATATTATCGGACCTCGCGCCTTCTCCGACGATCCGGCGGTGGCCGCTGCCCTCGGCTGTGCTTTCGTTCGTGGCTTAGGCGATGCAGGGGTCATCGCCACCGCCAAGCATTTTCCTGGCCACGGCGATACAGAATCCGACTCTCACGGGGTTCTGCCCGTGATCCGCGTCGACGAGAAGACGCTCTGGAATCGAGAACTCTTGCCCTACCGCGTCCTCGCGACCGAGGGCATACCCGCCATCATGAGCGGCCATCTCTCCTTTCCCCTCATCACGAGCGACGGCATGCCCGCCTCCCTGTCTCCCTATTTCATGAAGGTGATCCTGCGCCAGAAGCTCGGTTTCAAGGGCCTCGCGGTCACGGACGATCTCGTGATGAACGGCGCCGGCGAGGCTGCGGGCTCCATCTCCGAGGCCTGCGTCAAGGCCGTCGAGGCGGGCAACGACCTCCTCCTCATAAGCCAGCTCCTCACGACCGACGACCCCGCATGGAAGCGGCTCCTGTCGGCCTATCGCACCGATATATCCTTCCGCGAGCGCGCCCGAGAGGCGGCGACGCAGGTCGTCGCGACCAAGCTCAAGTACTTGAAGCCTAAGGGCAAGGCCGCGCAAATCCCCGTGCTCTCCCTTCTTGCGGCCAAGGTTCCCGATCCCGAGGCCGCATCCTTCTTCGCCGAACAGGCATATCGGAGCGTCACCGCCCTTAAATCGACAGACCTGCCCTTCACGCCCAAAGGCAGGCTCCTCGTAGCGGGGCCCTTTCGGGACTTCCTGGAAGCTGCCACCGAGGCCTACCCGGCGGCAGCTTCCTTCCGCTTCTCCTACGAGCCCGAGGGAGCCGCTCAACCTGCGGAGCTGAAGTCTTTCGATCTCGCGCTCTCGGGCGCAGACTCGGTCCTCGTCTGCGTCGCCAATCAGGCGGGCATGGACTTCGCCCTGCGAGCTCACGAGGCAGGCAAGCGCGTGGCCATTCTCTCCGCCCAGAGTCCCGCTCCCCTCGCACAGGCTCCCTGGGCCGAGCCCGCGGTCGCCGTGTACAGCTACTCCCGCGAATCGCTCTGCGCGGGACTCGCCGTGCTCACCGGCAAGGCGAAGGCCCAGGGTGAGCTGCCTTTAAGGCTGCCCAAGTGAGAAGCCCTCTCGCCTGGAGGCGCGCGGGCCGCGCGGACCTTCCCGCGCTCCGGACCTTCCTTGAGGCTGACGAAGCAGCCCGCGTCGGCTTTTCGGGCCGCCTCTTAATCGAGAAGCCCTTCTCCGCGCGTGAACTGAAGCTGCCTTCACCGCTCCGGGGCTCTGTGTGGATCTCGGAAGCGGAGAGCCTCGGCACAATTAACGGCGCCTTGCTCTGCCATCCATCTCGCCTCGCCTTCCCGGTCTTTCCCGCATACTCGGCAAAACAGGGCCGGGATCTCGCGCTCCTGACCTTTTCCTTCGCGCCTGCCTCTGCCCTCGGCCTGGCGTCGGACGTCGAGCGCTACGAGGCGGCCCTTGCGCTTTCGCCCCGCGCCCGCGTCGCCTACAAACTCATGAGTAGGCCTCTCCCTTCGCGCGAAGCTATTTCGCGCAATGCGCCGATACCGGCATATCCCGGTTTAAGCATACGCCCTGCGCTTTTCGCCGACCTCGAAGCGCTCGTGATCCTGCAGGAGGCCTACGAGCGCGAGGAAGTCCTTACTCCCATCCACAGCTTCAACCTTGCGGCCTGCAGGGCATCCCTCGCGCGCGCCCTCGAACGGCAGCTCGTCTATGTGGCCGAGGAGGGCGGTGTCCTAGTGGGGAAGGCATGCACGAATGCGCGTGGCTTCGGATCCGACCAGATAGGCGGCGTCTACACGCTGCCCGAGCGCCGGGGCCGCGGCGTGGCGCGGAGCCTCGTGTCCGCGCTCCTTTACGAGCTCGACGCCGCCGGCCGGGGCTCATCGCTCTTCGTGAAACCGACTAATGCGTCGGCCCGCGCCCTCTACCTCGGCCTGGGCTTCGAGGACGTAGGCGACTATCGGGCGGACTATTTCGAGGCATAGTCATCTTCGTTCAAATGGTACTCGCCGCGATACACATACTCGGGCCTGCCCGCCGCGTATAAGGAGCCTGTTTCCATCCATTCCGCCCACATCGCGCCTTTCCCCAGCCGGACTACCGCTTCGCGGTCCGAGTAGCCTAGGGCGGCGGAGGCGGCAAGGGCGACGGCTGCGGCGGCGCAGGAGTCGAGCTTCCCGCCTGTCGGCGCAGAGACGATAAGCTCGCCGCGGCTCGCGACGCGTACCGCTACCGCACTCGGAGAGAGTTCCTTCTTCGAGGAGCCGATGCGGGCCCGCGCCCGGGCGGCGCCGCCGTTCGCGAATACGGCCGCCGCGTCGGCAGCGGGGACTCCCGCGCGGAGGGGCAGCACCTGGAAGCGCTCGCCCGAAGCCTCCACACTCGTCACGCGCGCGGCTGCCGCGGCGGCATCGAGAATTTCGCCGCCGGGCATGCCCAAGGGTGGACCGAGGGCTATGCCCAGCGATGCCGAATCGAGGACGTCGACTTGAAGCGAGGCCGCGCTGGCCCGTAGGGTCACCGAGTCCGCGCCCGTACGGCCTGCGTCGAGGAGATAGCGCGCGGCGCAGAGGGCGGCGTCGGCTAGTGGGGTTTCGTCTCCGTTCGCGAAGAAGACGCGGAGCCATATTTCGCCCTCGGGTTTCGAGATAACCGCGAAGCGGTCCGCTCCGACACCCCGCCTTCGGTGCAGCATTTCCCGCGCCGCCCGGGCCCAGTCTCGGCCCTTCCCGTCTCCGTTTAGATCGTCGACGAGGATGAGGTCCGAGTCGCAGAGCCTGAGCTTATAAAAGGAAAGGTCCATGGATGGCATTGTACAGACTCGGGTCCGCGGATGATATACTCGGCCTTCGGAGGAGATCGGTATGAGCGATGCATCGGCCAAGAGGCGCGGCGCCGACTTCGTAGGCGGCGCCGACTTCGTTGGCGGCGTGCCTCTCGGCCCCCTGGTCTGCGGCATCGACGAGGCGGGGCGCGGCCCCCTCGCGGGGCCCGTAGCCGCCGGAGCGGCCGTCCTCCCGGAGGGCTTTCCCCTCGAGCTCTTGGATGACTCCAAGGCTCTCTCTGCCCGCCGTCGCGAGGTCGCCTACGCAGCCATAACGAAAGGCGCGCTCGCCTGGTCGGTAGCCTGGGCATATCCCTGCGAGATCGACGAGCTCAACATCCTTGGCGCGACCATGCTCGCGATGCGGCGCGCCTATCTCGATGTCTCCTCGAAGCTCGGGCGGGCTAGACATGCCCTACCCGAGACGGTCTATGTGGACGGCAACCGCCTGCCCGACCTCGGCAGCGACGTCCCAATCGCGTGCCGGTGCATGGCCGTCGTGAAAGGCGATGCGATAATTCCCGCGATCATGGCCGCCTCGATCCTTGCCAAGGTAGCGCGCGATCGAGCCATGGAGCGCTACGACTGGCTCTATCCCGAGTACGGCTACGCCCGGCACAAGGGCTACCCCACATCCGAGCACCGCGCGATCTGCCGCGAGCTTGGGCCCTCGCCCATTCAGCGCCTGAGCTTCAATTACCAGAAAGAATAGGGAGGAGATCATGACTAAGCCGGCCATCATCAAGGTCCGTAGCTCGAAACGCTTCGAGATCATCGACATAAGCGGCGCTGTCGCAAGGGCAATCGCCGACTCGGGCGTGAAGGAGGGCATCTGCGTCCTGCAGTCCCTGCACACGACGGCCGCCCTCACTATCAACGAATCGGCCGACCCGGACGTTAGGCGCGACATGGAGAAGCAGCTCGCGCTCATCGCACCGCGCGACCCGAGCTTCCTCCATGCCGAGGGCAACTCTGATGCGCATATCAAGACAAGCCTCTTCGGGCCGAGCCTCACCCTCGTGGTGAGCGGCTCTAGACCGGTGCTGGGCACCTGGCAGGCGGTCTATTTTTGCGAGTTCGACGGCCCCCGCGAGCGGAGCGTACTAGTGAAGTGCATAGAAGGGTAGGGCCGATATGGCCTATGGAGGCGCTTAAGCCTTGGACGTTGCGTCGCCTGAGCTCTTGCGCCTGACGACGAGTCTTTTTTTAGGCGCGGGGTTGGCGGGAGCTCCGCTCGCCGCGCCTTCGCCCGCGAAGCCTTCGGGTGCGAGGCTTCTCTTGGCCTTGATTCCCTCGGCCGGGACGTAGCTGACGGTCTTCTTGGTCCCTTCGCCCTTGCCCATGAAATCGAGTGCGCCTTGGAAAGCCTTGAGGAAATCGGGCAGGTCGTCGCGGAAGATGACGACCGAGCGGCGCTCGAAGCCTTCGGCCTCGGTGGGCTTACTCTCCACCACAGTGAGGAACATATCGCCCATGCGGTTTTCCTTCACGTTGAAAAAATAGGTCCTGCCCTCGCAGCCGATTCTCGTGGAAAAAAGCTCGCCCCGAATGCCCATGCACGGATAATAGCCGACGAGCGCTTCTTACGCTAGTCCGCTTTGCGGACCATGGCGGTGTGCCAATCGAGGAGATATTTCTCGTCCGCGGCCGAGCCGTCCCGGACGTCGGCCATGACGCGGAACACCGGCTCGGTGCCCGAGCCCCGCATCCAGAGGAAGGCACGACTTTCCCCCGAGGCGTCCGAGAAGATTATCTTCAAGCCCCCCTTCCCCGACGAGGCGAAGTCCGAGCCGATCTCCTCCTGGAGCTGGCCCTTTGTGGAAAAGGCCTTCCATGAGACTATGCCGAAGCGCTTTTCGAGCTCGGCCTTCTTGTTTTCCCATTCGGCCATGAAGAGCGCCGCATAACGTTCCTTGAGGGCCGCCTTGTCTTCGCTCTTGACGCGCAGGGCGGCGCGCTCCTCGAAGACGCTCGTCGTGGAGAAGCGCGGCAGGGATGCCAGAATCTCATCTATGCCGTAGTCGCCCTCCGCCGCTCTTGGATCGCAGGGGATGCCGTCGGCCCGGGCCTTCTTGAGCCAGATGGAGAAGAGGCCGTCAGGTCCTTTGAGGAGGAGGAGCTTGAGGAGGGCGCCGACCGTCGCGAGGGGATCGCGCACCCGCGAGGGATACGTTATGTTGCCGCCGTTCGAGCCTTCGCCCAGGATGCGCACGAGATAGCCTTCCTCGCGCAGGCCCGCCGCGAGGCCGACAACGTTGGCCTCGCCCGTCTCGGCGCGGCGCAGTTCGACGCCGAAGGCCTGGCAGATTGAGTCTATGCGCATGCTCGTCGCGTCGTTGACCACGACGGCGACCTTCCTCTTCGGTTTGCCCGAATCGTCGTAGGCGAGTTCGCCGGAGCGCACGAGGCCGGAAAGTTCCGCGACGCAGGAGAGGGCGAAGACTTCCTGTGCTTCGACGGCCCGAGGGCCTCCGTTCTTGGTCGTGACGACGAGGTTGCCCCGGTCGCCGTCGCAATCAGGCACGTAGCCTACGCAGAAGGCCGGGTCGTCCCTTCGGGCCGCATCAAGTTCGCGCATCGCATCGGTCAGTGATTCGCCCTCGGGCACGATGCGGTGCGCGAAAGCGCGCGGCGTGTCGTTCACGAAGCGGGTCTTGAGCCCCAAGCCCTCGAGGAAGTCCCGGTCGATCGAGAGGCAGCGCGCCGAACCGTTCAGCTCGGCCACGATGCCGACCGGGCTTTTAGCCGCAGAGGCGGCCATGTCGTCGAAGAGCTCCTCCTGCGCCGCGAGATCGGCGGTCCCCGCGATGATCTCGCGGCTCATGAGGGTATAGGCCGAGATCGAGCGGCGCTTCCAGGCGGAACAGCTCGAGAAGACCCGCCCGACATCCTTCGGCTCGGCCGAGCGCATGAGCGAGAGGACTCTCTCCGCGATGCGCGGATCGGCGAGAAGGATCCTGTACGAGGCGATGAGCTTGGCGGAATCTGCTGCGCCCATGACGCCGCCGTCTCGGAGGCCGAACTTGAAGCCATTGTGGCCGCGAGGATTGTGGCTCGCGGAGACGTAGCAGAAACCCGCAGCCTTGTCCTCGCCCTCGAGACGACCCGCGGCGGCCGCATAGGCCATGATCTCGGGCGCGGCGACGATAAAGAGGTAGCGGGGCCTTAGGCCCATGCCGAGGAAGACGCGGATCATCGCGCCGGCAATGGCCGGCCCGGTAGGCCGCGAGTCTATGCCGACCAGAAGGGCGCCGCCGCCCGAGCGCTTTTTGAGGAAGTCGCCGTAGGCGAGTGCGGCCGCCCCCGCGATGACGGTATCCGCGGCGGAGAGAACGGGGCCGTTCGACTCCTCGTCCCCGTCAGCGGCGAAGACCTTGCGCCAGCCCGAGGCGGAGAGGATGAGGCTCGAGGCCGAGGCCTCGATATCCGCGGTCGAGGGAAGGCCCGTTTCGTTTAAGGGCAGAAGGTCGGGGTCGCCTACGGGAAAGCCCGTGGCAGGGTGGCTTATGATGGACATGGCGGAAAGGAGTATACCCAAACGGCCGCCCTCATTCCATACTTGTCCCTGTCCTGGCTCTTTAGTATCCTCCAGTGCAATGAACCCCATGCTGCTTCTTAAATCGCTCTTGCCCGGGCTTCTGCCCCTCGTCATATTCGTAGGCGCCGACGCCGTATTCGGCGAGACTATAGGCCTCTATGTCGGCATTGGCACGGGCATAATCGAGTTCGTCTATACCTTTATTAAGGATAAGAAAGCCGATCCCTTCGTAGCCGCGGATACCATCCTCCTAGCGCTGACCGGCGTTCTTTCTCTCCTGCTCAACAACGACATCTTCTTTAAATTGAAGCCGGCCATCGTTGAGCTGGTTCTCGTCCTCGCCATGGGAGCCATGCTCGTCATGCCGGATTCGGTGCTCAAGGGCTATGTCGGCAGGCAGCTTCGGGGCATGACGATCCCGGACGCTGCACTGCCTTCGATGAAAAAGGGCCTTGGACTCATGCTCGGCCTCATCCTCCTTCATGTCGCCCTCACTTTCTATGCGGCTTTCGCCCTTTCCCCCGCCGCATGGGGCTTCGTCTCGGGCGGCCTTTTGTACATCCTCTTCGCGGTCTACGCTCTCGGCGGCTTCTTCGCCGGCAGGGCCAAGGCAAAGAAGGCCGCCACCGCCCCCAGCGGCGAAGAGATGCTCCCCCTCATAGACGAAGCGGGGAACGTCCTCGGAGTGGCTCCTCGCAGCGAGTGCCACAAGGGCCCGGGCAAGCTCCACCCCGTCGTCCACCTGCAGATCGTCGACGGCCGCGGCTCCATGTACCTGCAGAAGCGGGCCCTGGACAAGGACGTTCAGCCGGGTAAGTGGGACAGCGCCGTCGGAGGCCACGTCGGCGTGGGCGAGGACCTCGACGAGGCGCTCTCGCGCGAGCTGCGCGAGGAGCTCGGCGTCACCAAGCTTGCCCTCGAGTCCTCGGGCGCCCGCGTGGAGCCCATCCTTCGCTATCGTTGGGAGTGCTCGGTGGAGTCCGAAATGGTCTTCTCGTTCATTGTGACGTACGGAGGCCCTTTCGCGCCCGACGGAAAGGAAGTGACGGAAGGCCGCTTCTGGAGCTTCGCCGAGATTCGCGCCAACCTCGGCCACGGCATCTTCACGCCCAACTTCGAGCATGAGTACGGCCTCATCGAGAAGGCCGCGGCAGAGGCCGCGGCGGCCCAGCGCACTAGCGAGCGTAGCGGCATCGCGGTCGTCTCGACCTCGACGGGCTCGTCGGCCGCGATCGGGAGCTCGGGTGGGAGAAAAGGCAAAGGGAAGAGGCACTGATACTCGACCTATTTTAATTCGGAGGAGGGTCGAATACCGTGCAGCTCGCTGAGAGGTCGTTCATTGCCATATATCCCATGCAATGTGAAAATATAGTGTTGAAATCATCCTTTCCATAGAATCGCCGCCGGTTCGGCGCAGGCTCCCGGTAAAGGACCCCGGGGCGTCTGGACCCGGCTCCCCTTGGACCTGTAGGCCAGATCGCGTCGAACGCGACACTCTCGATCCGTCCTTGCTGCGATATTCAATATTCCAATCATGATTATTGAGTAATCATGATTGGAATATTGAATATTCATGACGGCAGAATTGAGTATTTTGCAGGGTGAGCCAATTTCATAAGTCGGTTACTTATGAAATTGGCTTTGCAGTTTCTCGCGGCTCTTAATATTTGTATGAGCCGCTACGAAATCTGCGTATGATTAAGGTAGCTTTTGCAAAACCCGTCCGAGTTTTGCAAAAGCCTCGGGTGATTGGCCGGTCGATCGCACGGACGTGCGTCCCTTGTCCTCAGGTCACCCCCCAATGATATACTGTCTGCGGAGGATTCAAGGTGAAGGTACTCATCCTCGGCAACGGCGTCGCTGGAATTTCGGTAGCCAAGGAACTTCGCTCTCAGGAAGCTGTGCATGCCCAGCTCGCGCGAGCGGGAGATGCGTCCGTGGAGCTCGAGATATCCGTGCTCGCGCGCGAAAGCTACGACTATTACTCCCGCATCAGGCTGCCCGAAGTCTTCGGCGGCGAGTACCTCGCGGCCGAGCTCCTCGCCCTCTACAAGCCGAGCTGGTACGCGGAGCACCGCATCGGGGTCTCCCTCGCGAGCGAGGCGGTGGCGATCGACCGCACTGCTCGCCGCGTCATGCTCGCCGCCGGCGAGGAATTGAGCTATGACATCCTCGTCCTCGCCATTGGGGCCGATCCCGCCCGCCCGACGGTTTCCGGAACCTTCCTCCCCGGCGTCTGCACCGTGCGCGAATACGACGACGCGGCGAGGCTACGGAGTCGGGCCCTCGACCATCCGGAGTCGGCTGCCGTCATCGGGGGCGGCCTCCTGGGGCTCGAGGCCGCGCGGCACCTTCAGCTCCTCGGCGTCAGGCGCGTCTCGGTGCTCGAGGTGGCGCCGCGGCTTCTTCCTCGCCAGCTCGACGAGGGAGGGGCCGCTCTCCTCAAGAGAAAGCTCGAGGCCATGGGCCTGGAGATCGTGACGGGAGCGAGCCTCTCGGCCTTCAAGGGCCGAGACCGGTTGGAAGGGCTTTCCTACGCGGCAGGCGGTGTCGAGCGGAGGCTCGAGACCGCCACGGCCGTCGTGTCCATGGGCGTGAGGCCGCGGCTCGGCCTGGCCAAGGCCGCAGGCATCGCGACGGGGCGCGGCATCCTCGTCGACCGATCCCTCAGGACTTCCGATCCCTCGATCTACGCTCTGGGCGACTGTGCAGAGTTCGAGGGCCGCGTTTACGGCATCATCCCCGCGGCCATGGAGCAAGCGCCCTGCTGCGCCGCCGCGATTCTCGGCGACGTGTCGAGGCCTTACGGCGGCACTATACCCTCGAATATCCTCAAGGTCGCAGGCATCGACCTCTTCTCCGCCGGGATAGTCGATCGCAGCGATGGAATGGAGGAACTCGTCCTCGACCTGGGGGCGGAGAGGTACGAGCGCTACCTACTCAAGGACGGCCTACTCGTAGGGGCCATCGTCGTCGGCCCTAAGGAGCGAGCCCGGGCGGCCAAGGCGCTGATGGGCTCGCCCGTCTCGAGGGCCGACCTGGAGCCGAAGGACTAAGGGGCGCCGTTCTATTTCACTCGTCGCCTTTACTCTTTTTAGCACCTCTAAACGTGCTGAATGTTGTATGATTAGGCCTTGTGGAGGAGAGTGGCGATGGGAAACAAGGATCAAAACAATGCAATCATCGATGTTCTGAAACTCATGCGCAATGAGATAGACAGCCTGCCCGGCTTGAAGGGCTTTCATGCGGGCGATCCGCTCTATGACGAGGCCATCGGGATCGCAAAGGACAAGGTGTTCGGTTCGATCGAGGACATGATAGCCTATCTTGAGACGGACGACCCGGATTCGGGCGACGAGGAAGACTCCGAGGGGGGCGAGGCCTGATTCGCAGGCGGGCTCGCCTGAGCCCTATTTTCGCTGCGAGCGCGGCGGAATGTCGATAAGCGGGAGCTGGGCGCCGGACGCGGCGGCGGCCTTCTTGTTCTCTTCCTGGATCGCGTCGAAGACTTCCTGGCGGAAGACTTTGACGTTGCGTGGCGCATCGATGCCGAGCTTGACCTGGTCGCCGCGCACTTCCACGACGGAAATGACGATGTCGTCGCTTATAACGATTTTTTCGTTGACGCGGCGCGAGAGTATGAGCATCGGCTCTAGCCCTTCGAAGCGGCCAGCTCGGCCATGATATCGTGCTTGACGCGCCAGCGCGAGTCGCCGAGCACGGTCTGCATGCCAAGGCGATTGGCCTTGTTGATGATGAGGGGGCCCATGAGGTTGGCGGTGATCGCTGTGCCCTCGCCGGGGACCGTGACGATCGCGAAGACGAGGACGTCGTCGGGCTGCGACACGCCGATGTCGCCTAGGCTATCGTCGTTCACGTCGAGGGAATAGTCGGGACGGAAGAGGAAGGGGTCGATGAGTATGAACGCGAGGTCGGGCACATCGATCGATTGAAGGTAGAAAAAGGGCTTTTGCCTCGCGTCGAGGAGTATGTAGTCTTTGAACTTCTCGAAGCCGAGGAGCCCGGAGGGGAAGCTTACGCGCTGCCGTTCGTCCGCGTCGATCTCCCCATAAGCTTTAGTCTTGACTCTCATCTGTCGTTCCACTATGCCGGGCCTCACCTTAGGAAGTCAAGGAGCGTCTGCGGGAAGAGCCTGCCCGTGAAGCTCAAAGTAGCCTTGTGCGCGACCTCCAGCATCTTGTAGTCGGTAATCGCCTTCGTGAGATCGAGGTCGGTCTCCTCGGAGGCGATCTTGGTCATGTCGGGTATCTCCCTATTGAGTCTAGTGGATACGCTCTGAAGCCGTTCGCTGCGCGCGCCGAGCTCGGCCACGCGTCTATTGAGGTTGTCCACACCCGCGTCGATGCCCGCCAATGCCGCGCCGCCAGTCTCGAGGATATCGCCCTTATTGAGACTGTCGCGCAGCCTGATAGCCACGTCGAAGAGCGAGCCGCCCGAGACGCGGGCGCTCGGCGCGAGGTTGTCGGGCGGGAGGCCGGTCGGCGCGAGAAGGCCGAGCTCCTTGAGCGTGGAGCCTGATTCTCCCGGTCCGTCTTCCAGCCTCAGCTGGTGGGCGGTGGTCGTCTCGAGGGAGAGGGCGAAGCTGCGCGGATCGATCGCGGCCTTGACCGCCGCGCCGGAGTCGTTGATCTTCGCGGCGACCGCGTAGACGTTGTCCCCTGCCTTGATCCCTATGCCCTTGCCGTCGACGATGATCGTTGCGTCCTTGGAGGCTCTCCAGTCGCGGGCATCGTAACTCGAGACCACCTGCTGCTTCTCGGCCCAGAATACGTCGGAGCCGCTCTGGCCGAGGCTCATGTAGTCGCCCTCGGAGACCTCCGCGGAGGGGCCGCCCTGCGCGCCAAGGTACTGCACGCCGACGAGGACTTCGCCGGCAGCCCCGGGCGCGGCGCCTGTGATTTCGCGGAAGGGCTGGGTGCGCGACTTGTCCCCCGAGAAGAGGAAGCCTCCGTCCGCGCTGCGCGCGTTGGCCAGGTTCACGAGCTCGCCTAAAAGCTGATCGACTTCCTGGCCCATGTACTTCTGGTCTTCCTTTGTATAGGTTCCGTTGGCGCCCTGCACAGCGATCTCGCGCAGCCTCTGCGTGATGTCGAGGCCCTGGCGCAGGTAGTCCTCGGAGACCTTGTACTGATCCTGGGCCCATGCGGCGTTCTTCTCGTAGCGCTCCAGGCGCGAGGTGACGGAGTCGTAGCGCACCGCTCGCGCGGCAGCGAGCGGATCGTCGCGGAGGTTCTCGATCCTGGTCTGCCTGGCCATCTTAGTCTCTGCGGAAGACATGTCACGCTCGCGGCGCTGAGTCCAGAACTGCATGTCGTCGTTCATGAGGTTAGAGCTTACGCGCGGAATCATTTATCACGCTCCCAATCGGTTGATAATCGTGTCGAGCATAGAGTCGACCTTGGTGATGAACTTGGCGGCGGCCTCGTAGCCGTGCTGAAACTTGATCATGTTGGCGAGCTCCTCGTCCATGTTCACGCCGGACAGAGCGGCGCGCAGATCCCGCAGCTCCTTGCCGATGCGCTCGTGGCTGGCCATGGCGATCTGGGCCCGCTCGCCGGAGAGGCCGACGCGGGCGACCGCTTCGGCGAAGTGGTCGTCGAAGGTACGAAGGCCGCCGACCATCACGCTCTGCGTCCTGATCGCCGCGATCGCGAGGGCGGCCGAGCCGTCTCCCGCAGCGGCAGGCTTGCCGTTCTCGCCGAAGCCCGCGGCTATCGAGCCTATGTCCGACTTGATCTCGGGCGCCACTTCGATCCAGCCGGAGGGGTGGGCGAGGGGGGCGACCGCGAAGTCGACGCCATCAGCCTTGAGCGCCGCAGTCGCGTCGGCATGGCCCCAGTCGTAGGAGCCTGCCGCGCCGCTCGCCTTGAGGAGCCCCGCGTAGCCCGCGAGGAAGGCCCCCGAGTCCTCGACGTGGCGGATGACGAAGTCGGGGTTGCCTTTCTCCGCTGCGGGGGTAGCCCGCAGCTCGAGCTTGCCCTCGCGCGTGAGCCTGGCGGTCACCTCGCCCCCCGCGTGGTTGATGCGCGAGACGAGGTCCGCGACCGTGTCGGTCGGATTGTAGGGAACGTCGGTCGTGCCCGTGGCGGTGGATATCTTGATTGTGCCCGCCAGGCCTATCTGCTCCTGGGCGGTGAGCCCGTTGGCGCCCGTCATGCGGTATATATATGTCGAGTCGTACTTTCCGTCGCCTGAGCGGTCGTAGTTTCCCTGTACGTTGTTGATGAAGGGCCACTCTTTGAAGAAGTCCTGGCCGGTCTTGCCGTTGGTGCCGTAGGCGGCGCGATGGTTCTCGTTCACGAGGTCCGTGAAACTGAGGGTCATCGTATCGAGGGTCTGCAGCTCCTTCTTCGCGTCGCCGTCGCGCAGCTCTATGAGGGCGCCGAGCTGGCCGCCCTTGATATCCGCCGCGAGTCCGGTGTCCTTCCAGTACGGCCGGGCGAAGCCGTCTTCGTCGGCGCCCTTCATCTCGAAGCTCCGGGCGAGCTTGCCCTGCACGAGGATGAGACCGTCGGAGTGGACCATGAACTCGTCCGAGCTGCGCTGGTCGACCGTGATAGGCATGAGGTGCCCCAGCTTCTCCACGAGGACGTCGCGCCTATCCATGAGATCGTTGGGGTTGTCGCCTATCGCCTTCGACTTCTGTATCTCGAGATTGACGCCGGCTATCTCCTTGGCGAGATCGTTCACCTGGGCTACCGTGCCGCGTATGTCTCCGTCGACGCTCGAGCGGAAGTCGGTGATGCGGCGGTAGCGGTCGCGCATGCCCGCGGCGAGGGTCTCGCCGCGGGAGAGCACTGCCTCGCGGGCCGCATTGTCGGCCGGGCGGAGGGAGAGTTCCTGCCAGGAGTCCCAGAACTTGTCCATGAGCGTTCGCACGGAGGAGTCGGAGGGCTCGTTGTGGACCTGCTCGAGCTGGAGCATGTACTTGTCCCTTGTGTTCCAATAGCCCTCGAGCCCGCTCTCGGAGTCGATGCGGCCCTCGAGGAGGTCGTCCTTGACGCGCTCGATCGATTGAACGTTGACGCCCTGGCCGAGCTGGCCTGGAGTCTCCTCGCGGCTGAGGTCGGGCGCGTAGAGGGGGTCGGTCGCCGAGAGGTTGACCGTCTGACGCGAGTAGCCCTCGGTCGAGGCGTTGGTCAGGTTGTGGCCGACCGTATTGAGAGACTGGCTATGCGCGTTCAAGCCGCGCGTGCCGATCTCGATTCCCATGAAGGTGGAAGGCATCGCGTATCTCCTTCGCTGTCAGAGCGCGGTATTGAGGAGCAATGCGTCCAGGTCGGGTTGGACTGTTTTTCCCGACCGGCCGTACATCCTGTGCTTTTTCTCGGGGAAGAGCTCCTCAAGGATGGCGCGCAAGAGGTTTCGGTTGCCCATGGCGTAGTCCCCGGCGGAGGCGTTTTCGAACTTGGCGCGCATCGCCGCTAGTTTGAGCCGGCGGAAGAGATCGGTAAGCTGTGTGCGCTCGGGCTCGGGCACGCAGAGGGCGACGCGGTAGAGCCCCGACTCGTCGCAGCCCGAGTCTGCGCGCAGGCGCTCGAAGGCCTCGGCCCGCTCGCTCTCCTTCCGGGCGATCTCGCGGGTGAGTTCGTCCTGGGTCCCGATGGCCGTCTCGAGTGCCTTCCAGTCCCTGTCCTTCATAGCCGCTATGAACGAGTTCTGGGCGGCCACGTAGGCTTCGAAACAGGCGATCTCGGCCGACATCGCGGCGGAAAGAGCGGAGACGGTTTCCCTCTGCGTCATCTATGGACTCCTTCGTTTCTTATTTTCGGAATCCACAACGGCGGGATTAGCGAAAAGCGCATCGTCAGATTCGGGCATAAGGCGAATTCCTTATAAGTGCATCGGAGCTGTGTCCGATTCGCGGCTCAGCGAGGGTGCCTTATAGTTGGATACAGTCGAGAGGTCCGATAAGGTCTCTCAGCCTAGTTCCGCAAGGAGGAATCATGAAGCGTGGTTTGAAGTTCGCTGCTTTCGCCTTTGCCCTTCTCGCGCTCGCGGGGGCGGCCGCATGGTCTGACCCGACCAAGGTCCAGTTCTGGCATATTGGAACGGCGGCCACCGATAAGGCCTTCTATCAAGGCGTCGTCGATGCCTATATGAAGGCGCATCCGGACGTCACGATCGAGATGACCATACTCGAGAACGAGGCTTTCAAAAGCAAGCTCACGACGGTCATGCAGTCGGGCAATCCTCCCGATGTCTTCCACAGCTGGGGCGGCGGTGTCCTCGCCGAGTACGCCAAGGCGGGCCTGCTCAAGGACATCACGAAGGACGTCAAGGGCTCGGGCTGGTACAGCTCCATGGCCCCTGGAGTTTGGGAAGTCTATTCCGCGGGCGGCAAGATTTATGGCGCGCCTTTCGATATGGGCGCTGTCACCTTCTGGTACAACAAGGATCTTCTCGCGAAGGTGGGCTATAAGTCCTTCCCGACCGATTGGGACGGCTTCATCGTCCTCGTGAAGAAGCTCAAGGCCGCGGGCATCACCCCCATCGCGCTCGGCGCAGGGGACAAGTGGCCGGTTATGTACTACTTCGCCTATCTTTCCCTCCGCCTGGGCGGTCCACAGCTCTTTCAGGACACCTTCTCCGGCAAGAACGCCACGGGTTTCCAGAACGAGAGCTTCGTGAAGGCCTATCAGATGCTTGCCGACCTGACCGCCCTCAAGCCCTATCAGGATGGATACCTCGGCGCGACCTATAACGACGAGGGCGCGATCATGGGCAACGGCCAGGCTGCCATGGAGCTCATGGGCCAGTGGGCCCCGAATGTCGAGCGCGACAGTTCAACAAGCAAGGCCGGCATTGGCGACAAGCTCGGCTGCGCCCCCTTCCCCGCCATCAAGGGAGGCAAGGGCGAGGTTGCCGATGTCATGGGCGGCGGCAACGGCATGGCGATCGGTAAAAACGCTCCCGCCGCGGCGGTCGATTTCCTTAAATTCCTCACGAGCAAGGAGAATACCGCCCAGTACGCCACTGTCGCAGGCATCATCCCGACGGTCAAGGGCGCCGAATACGGCATCAAGGACGCCAATGCCCGGCTCGTGAAGCAGGTCGTCGACAAGTGCAGCTTCTACCAGCTCTATCTCGATCAGTATCTTTCGCCCGCGGCCGGCGGCGTGCTCAACGACGGTGCTCAGGCGGTCGTCGCCGGCACTAAGACACCGGCCCAGGCTTGTGCCGCCCTCCAGGACGCATATCTCGGAAAGTAATTCGACTCTATAGTCTTTCTGCTGTCGCCGCCGATCGTGCGGGCCTTCGCTTAAGCGATCGGCGGCGAATCTTGTGCGAAGTCTCCGTCTCCAAAGCGAGGAAGCAATTGGTTATGCGATCCAGACACAGAGCGGGGATAGGGAAGGCGAGCTTCTTGACGCTCGCGATCCTCCTCGGCCCCGCTCTTATCCTGTTCACGACCCTTGTGATCGTCCCCGTATTCGAGGCGGCGGTCTTCAGCTTCTACAGGTGGAATGGCCTTGGCCCCATGGTCGATTTCAGGGGCCTTCAGAACTATGCGCAGTTCATCCAGGATGCGATAGTCCACAAGGCCCTCCTCCACAACGTCATCATAGCCGTCGTTTCCCTGGTTCTCGAGTTGCCGCTGGCCATGGTCCTCGCGCTCATAGTCTCCGACCCGAAATTCAAGGGCTCTGTCTTCTTCCGTACTTTCTTCTTCCTGCCCTACGTGCTCTCCGAAGTCATCACCGGCGTACTCTGGCAGTTTATCTACAACCCCCAGTACGGCGTAGTGAAGGCCTTCTACGCTTTAGTCTTTCCTGCTGTCCAAGCTCCGGCCCTCCTGGGCGACACGTCGACAGTGCTCTGGGCCATCCTTGTCGTTATCGTCTGGAAATACTTCGGCTTCCATATGACTATTTTCATTGCCGGCCTGCAGGACATTCCGAGGGAACAGATCGAGGCGGCGACCATCGATGGCGCCTCGAAGTGGCGCATCTTTGGGTCGGTGACGCTTCCCGGCATGCGGACCAGCGTCCAGCTTTCGGTCTTTTTCTCGATCATCGGCTCTTTCCAGCTCTTCGACATCGTCTGGGCGATGGGTAAGGGCGATCCCGTCAATGCCGGTGAGACGATAGTCACCTATATGTACAAGATCGGACTTCAGCGCTTCAACATCGGCTACGGCGGTACGATCGCCGTCTGCATTTTTTTGATCTGCCTGGTATTCAATATTTTCTACCAGAAGATCCTGGTGAAGGAGGGTTGAGCGCCATGCAAAGCATGAAGGGACAGACCCGGCTCATGGCCGCCGTCAAATATCTCATCTGCGCGATCGTGCTTCTCATCGTGGTCGTCCCCCTCTATATCTCCGTCATGGGCGGCTTCAAGTCCACGGGACAGCTTCGGGCCGAGCCCATGGGCTTTCCCAGCCCGTTCTACGCCAACCAATACCTCGACCTTTTGACGGGGAAGCAGGGGAGTTTCTGGATGGAGCTCATGAATAGCCTCATTATTGGCATTGGCACCGTCGCGGGAGTCCTCCTCGTGGGGACCTTCGCGGCCTACGCCCTCGCGCGAATGAAGTTCAAGTTGAACAGCCTGATCTACGCCTATTTCCAGCTTGGCCTCCTCTTTCCCCTCGCCGTCGCGATACTTCCGCTCTACGTCCAACTGAGAACGTTCAAGCTGCTGGATACCCGCATCGGCGTAGTTCTGCCGCAGGTCGCATTTCAACTGGCGATGATGCTCATGCTCCTGCGCGGCTTCATAAAGGCTATCCCAAACGAGCTCGAAGAGGCCTCCGCCATCGACGGCTGCGGTCAATTCGGTTTCCTGTTCAGGGTCATTGTTCCCCTATCCACGCCTATTCTCGCGACCGTCAGCGTCATCACTCTTGTGGGAAGCTGGGATAACTTCTTCACGCCGCTCTTGGTCTTCAATAGCCAACGGAAGTTTACCCTGCCGATGGGTGTCATGGACTTCATGGGGCAGCACGCGTCGGACTGGAACATGATCCTTTCCTTCCTGACTCTCGCCATGGTTCCCGCCGTCGTCCTGTACGTGCTCTGCCAGAAGTACATTGTGGCCGGACTGACGGGTGGCGCGGTCAAAGGATAGGGTGACCATATGGCATTCCTCACTATCGACGACGTTCCGTCCCGGCTTTTCCGCGAGAAGCTGGACTACCTTTCCTCCCGCGGCCTGCCCGCGATCTTCTTCATCGTGGGAAACCAGGTCACTGGCCGCGAGGCCGGTCTGGTCCGGGCGCTCAAGCTCGGCTACGATCTGGGCAATCATTCGTTCACTCACCCCTACTTCTCGAAGCTCGGTCTCGAGGAGGCCCGCGAGGAGATCGAAAAGACTGACGCCCTCCTCTCCTCCCTTTATGCCGAGGCGGACAGGCCCTGGTTAAGTAAGCGTTTTCGCTTCCCCTATTTTGACCTCGGTGGGCCCATGGCCGGTCCCTTACAGGGAATAATCGCCTCCATGGGCTACCTCGGCCCCAAGGGCAGTCCCTCCGACCGGCATGACACCGACTGCGACTTCGACCAGCGCGAGTATTGGCTCGGCAAGCCGGACGCGCCGGACGGCTGCTGTGCGCGCGAGGTCATACTCGCGAGAATCGACGCTTGCCATCCGGCCGAAGGCGACCGTATCCTTATCCACGATCATGAAAATACGCACGAGCTGTTTTTCGAGTGCGTGGATAGGTACCTGAGCCGTGGACTTCGCTTCGAGAAACTCGAATAGGAAGCGCCGCGTCGGCGCCTTCCTGGGCGGCATCGAGGATACGTACCAGCGGACGATCTGGAAGAGCATGACCCGTCGCGCCGAAGAGGCGGGCATCGAGATCGTCGGCATATTCGGCCACGGCCTCGGCTCTCCCGTCCTTTCCGAAGCGACGATGAATGCGGCTTATCGCTTGGCGAGTAGGCGCAGTCTCGACGCGCTCGTCGTACTGTCGAACACCGTCGGCAACTACGAAGAGCCGGGCCTTGTGGCGGCGCTCGTCGAGCGGACTGGCCTTCCGACGGTTTCCGTCTCCTTCGACCTCGGCCAGGGCTCCCGCGCCTACGCTCCGGGCGGCCCTTCGTTGGCGGCCATGGTGTCGCACCTCGCGCGGACCCACAAACGGTCTTCCTTCGCCCTTATCACCGGGCCGCGCCGCCATCCGGATTCCCGGGAGCGCGAGGAAGCCTTCCGAGCGGCGCTTGCGGCGGAAGGCCTCATCTTCGACGAGCGGCTCCTGTGCGAGGGCAGTTTCTATAAAGAGTCCGGCCGCGAGGCCGCCCGCAGCCTGCTCTCCTCGGGCCTAGGCTTCGACGCCCTCGTGTGCCTCAACGATTACATGGCCCTGGGCGCCCTCGATGTCCTCCGAGATAGCGGCCTGAAAGTACCCTACGATCTCTCCGTGACGGGTTTCGACGACATCGAGGAGGCCCTTTGGAGTTCCCCTCCTCTCACTACAGTGCACCAGCCAATGGCCGAGCTCGGCTGCGCTGCGCTCGACCTGGCCCGCGAGATGCTCGAGTCCGACTGCTTCTGCTCCCGGGAGCTGCGTTGCGAGCCAGTCTTTCGGCAATCCTGCGGCTGCCCCCCTCCGCTGCCTCTGCCCGATGACTCCCTCCACTCTCCCGCGTGCGCTCGACAAGAAGAGCTCAGACTCTCCATGACCCTTGCCCGCCTCGCCGACAGCGGCGACGCTCAAGGCGTACTGGCGGCGCTCGATAGGGCCCGGGCGACCCCGCCCGGGCCTTCGGAGCCTCCCATCGATCTTCGCATTTCCCTTCGCGAAGCGCGCCGTCTCTTCGAGGAGAGGTCGAAGTCGGGCGGAGTATCGGCCCCGATCACCGGTTTTGAGGCCGCCGTCTGCTTCGATCAGGCCATGGCCTATATAGGGCAGACCGAGAGTCGCCGCGAGAAAGGGATAGCCCTCGAGTCCTCCGAACGCGCGGCTTTGGTCGGGAAGCTCGGGACTCATCTCCTGGGTACCTTCCGCCTCGACGCGCTGGTGGAGGAGTGGAATCTCTGCCTCAAGCGGCTAGGTCTCGCGGCCGGGCACCTCATCCTCTTCGACGGCCCTGCGGTTCTGTGCGGCGCCGAAATCCCTTCTCACGCGACTCTCGTCAGCCTCGAACCCGGCCCTGACCGAGTCGTCTCCCGCCGCTCCTTCCCGACCGACATCGTCTTTCCGCCCGGCATTCCCGCTCGCATGGGCGGAGCGGGCTGGATCATCGAGCCCTTGGTCTATCAGGACGAGGCCTTGGGGTATCTCCTCATCGATAGTGTCAACGACGCGGACAACGTCTACGAGATGCTCAGGGTCTACATGTCGACCGCCGTCAAGGCGACGCTTCTCATGGAGGAGACGGAGTCTCACAAGCGGGACTTGGAGGCCCAGGTCAGATCGCGCACACGCGATCTGCGCAAGGCCAATCAGGGCCTGAAGGACCAGATCCAGCGGAGCAGGAAGCTCGAGCGCGAGGTCCAGGACATATCGAACAAGACGATGCAGTCCATCGGCCAGGATCTCCACGACGACCTGTGCCAACATATTGCCGGCGTCTCTATGCTGGCGGCCGTCGCCGAGGAGCAACTCTCGTCCTCGGGCTCCGTCCCCGTTGAATCCATGCACAAGATACACGCGCTTCTGGACAGCGCCATCGAGCGGACGAGGCAATTCGCGCGGACGCTCTATCCGCCAGCCCTGGAGTCCGAAGGGCTCGTCACGGCAATCGAGGACCTCGTCGAGGCGTCGCGCAGGACCGAAAGTTCGGTGGCGCTCTCCTTCCAGGCCGAGGCCGACCTCCCCACCCTCGATCGCGACGAGTCGCTCTGTCTCTATCGCATTGCGCAGGAGGCGCTCAACAACGCCTTGCGCCATTCGGGCAGCGAGGCCGTGGTCCTCAGGCTCTTTCGAAAGACAAGTCTCGTCGTCCTCGAGGTCCGGGACTTCGGTCGGGGGCTCGGGGCGCGCGATGGTGTGGATTCGGGACGGGGCTGCCGGAAGCGCGGGATGGGGCTGCAGATCATGAGCTACAGGGCCGAGTCCGTCGGGGCGCGGCTCGAGATACGCAATCTCGAGCCGGGACTCTGCGTCTCCTGCGCCCTGAGGCCGAGGATGGAAGGAAAAGGGCAATGGGAGAAAAGCTGAAATTCCTCGTCGTCGACGACCACCCCATCTTCAGACAGGGACTCATCGCCCTCCTTGAGAGCGACGAGCGCTATAGAGTGTGCGCCGAAGCGGGCACTGTCCCCGATGCCCTCGCGTCCTTCGAGCGCGAACGCCCCGACATGGTTCTCCTCGACATCTCCTTAGGCGACCGCAATGGGTTCGAGCTTTTGCGCTCTTTCTGGAACGAGCGTCCGGATATCCCCGTCCTCGTCATATCCATCCACGACGAGGCCGTCTACGCCGAGCGCGCCCTGCGCGCCCACGCGCGCGGCTATCTCATGAAGCAAGAGGCGAGCTCGGTGCTGAAAGAGGCCATCACGACGATACTCGCGGGTAAGATCTTCGTGTCGCCCGCGTTCCGAGAACGCATGATCGAAGGCCTGAGCGCCGCTCCGCGCGAGTCCTCGCGCGCGAGCGTCTCCCAGTTCTCCGACCGCGAACTCGAGGTGCTCGAGCGGCTCGGCCGGGGATACAGCGCCAAGGAGATAGGCTCTGAACTAGGTATCGCCGTCAAGACTGTCGGGGTCTATCTCGACCATATCAAAAAAAAGCTCGGCCTCGACAGCATCTCGCAGCTACGGAAATACGCGATCAGCTGGGTGCAGAGCTCGTAATAAGGCGCGCATGGTTATCTTGACGCTTACTCTGCGTGCGGCTAAAGTAACTTTTTAGACGGAAGGCATTATATGGTCAACAGCTTCAAGACCATTGTCGAGGGATGCGACTGGGGCCCCGCATTGAGCAAGATCGTGCTCGACATGGGGCAGCCGATCAAAGCAATGTACGTGAACAAGGGCGAGTTCTCCGTCCAGGTCGTCAGGAAGCACTTCGGTTCGGGCGAGATCGTCAAGCCGATGAACTGGGAAACCATGACAACCTACGAATCCAAAGGGGAGCTCGAGGTCGTCGACGCATATCTTTCAGACGCCGCCGGAACCAAGACATCGACCGCCGTGGGCAAGTTCATCGCCCTGGTCCTCGATGTCGGTCCCGATATCAATCTTGGATCGACCATCGATTTCGACCCTAAGACCTTCCTGAACAGATTCGTCGATGTCCAGACGACGATCGTCATCAAGGGCGGCCTTACCGCTCTCGACACCATCGTGCCCCCTTCGGCCAAGACGGGGACGATAACTCCCATCGCCGACGATTTCGACACCAAGGGCGTCTGCGCGTACAAGGATGACAGATACGGCGCAATCACCCTTCATTATGCTTCCTATGCGCCGAAGAGCGTCAAGGACGGGAATAGGCATCCCCTCATCATCTGGCTCCACGGCGCTGGCGAGGGTGGCTCCGATCCCTTCCTGGTCCTCCTCGGCAACCGCGTGACCCAGCTTGCGAAGGACCCCATACAGGGAATCATGGGCGGCGCCTACGTCCTCGTGCCCCAGAGCCCTATCGTCTGGATGAACAACGGCGTGGAGTCCTACCCCGAGGACGGCAGCACGCAGTACACCAAGGCTCTCAAGGCCTGCATCGACGCCTATATAGCCAAGACCTCGAACGTCGACACGAAACGCGTATACATCGGCGGCTGCTCTAACGGCGGCTTCATGACCGTAGACATGATCCTGAACTACCCGGACTTCTTCGCCGCGGCCTTCCCCGCCTGCGAGGCCTACGCCGATCGCTGGATATCAGACGCCCAGATCGCGACCATCAAAAATGTCCCGATCTGGTTCACCCAAGCCAAGCCGGACACAACGGTGAAGGCAGCCGAGGGCGGCTATGTCATCGAGACCTACAAGCGGCTCATCGCGGCGGGGGCCCAAAATGCGCACCTGAGCTACTGGGACAAGGTCGAGGACCTCTCGGGCAAGTACTTCAAGGCCGACGGCAAGACGCCCTACGAATACAACGGCCACTGGTCCTGGGTCTACACCCTGGAAAACCTCTGCACCAAGGACTTCGACGGCAGCGCTGTGAAGGTGAACGGCAAGGACGGCACGATCTTCGAGTGGATCGCAGCCCAGTCGAAGTGATTTACCTGTACCAAGCCAAGCCTACGCGGTGAAGGTCTTGTAATCCGCCCAGTTGCGCTCGAGGAGCTTCGGCGTGTCCAGGCCGTAGGGGCAGCGCTTCTTACACTGGTCGCAATGGAGACACCCCCCGATCATCTTCATTTTCTCCCGCCATTCGGGTCCGAGATAGACCGAGGTCGGGGCGCGGCGGACCATGAGGGACATGCGCGCACAGGTTGATATCTCGATGCCGGCGGGGCAGGGCATGCAGTAGCCGCAGCCGCGACAGAACTCGCCGGAGAGCTCCGCGCGATCCTTCGCGACTACAGCCGCGAGTTCGCCGCTCAGGGCGGGAGGATGTTCGCCGCAGGCGAGGAACTCGGCCAGCTCGCTCTCGCGCTGGATGCCCCAGATCGGCAGGACATTATCGTATTGATCGAGGTAGGCGTAGGCCGCTTTGGCGTTGGTGATGAGGCCGCCGGAAAGCGCCTTCATAGCTATAAAACCGACATCGAGCTCGGCGCAGCGCCGGACAAGCTCGACCTCGCGATCATCGGCGAGGTAGCTGAAGGGGAACTGGAGCGTATCGTAGAGCCCCGATTCGATTGCCTCTTGCGCGACGGGGAGGCGGTGGTTCGTTATGCCGATGTGCCTCACGAGGCCCTTCGCCTTCGCCTCGAGCATCGCCTCGTAGAGGCCCGTGCCGTCGCCCGGCTTCGGGCAGAAAGAGGGGTTGTGGAACTGATAGAGGTCGAGGTAATCGCTATGCAGCGCGCCGAGCGTCGCCTCGAGCTGCTTCCAGAAGTCTTCGACCTTGAGCGCCATTGTCTTGGACGCGAGAAATATCTCGCCGCGCACGCCCCCCAGTGCCCGGCCGATCTTCTCCTCGCTGTCCGAGTAGAAGCGCGCCGTGTCGAAGAAACGTATCCCGCCCTCGTAGGCCTTGCGGAGCAGGGCCGTCGCTTCTTCCTGCCCGATCCTCTGGATGGGCAAGGCACCGAAGCCGTTCTTGGGCACGCGAATGCCGGTTTTTCCGAGTTTTAGCTGTTTCATGTCTCTCCTTTAAGCCAACCTGGCAGGGACGTACATCCAGATGCACCGCGATTTTAGAGGGGCCCTGATTAGGGGGAAACGCGCGATCCTTTGAGGGCGTTCCTCAGGAGCACCGACTCTTCTGGGTAGGTCTGGACGAACTTCTCCCCGTTTTTCCTAGTCCATGGCAGAAGACCGTAGTGGATGGGCACTGTGATTGTCGCGCCGAGCCCCCGGGCGACCTCGACCCCCGCCTTTACGCCGAAGGACACGAACCCGGCGATGGGCAAGAAGGCCAGGTCGGGTTTCATCCCGACCAACTCAGTCCCGGAATCGGTGTCACCTCCGTGGTAAATCCGAAACCCGTCGAAGGAGAGGAGGTACCCCACCCAATCCTTGGACCGAGAGTGGGGAAAGCCTCGGCGGTTATAGGCCGGAAAGGTCTCAACCGTGACCTCGTCGATGACAGTCTCTTCCCCCACGGCCATTACGCGCGTGGCGACGGTCGCCAGGTCTTTCGGCGCCACCACATGGGTCTCGGGTTTCCGGATTTTCCTGAGGGCCTGGGGATTATAATGATCGCCATGGGAATGGGTCAGGAAGACGTAGTCGGCCGGCAACGGGTTGGCGGACAGGAAGGAAGGGTCGATGTAGATCGTCTTGCCGCCCGCGGTGGTGATGAGTAAACCCGACTGCCCAAGCCACTGGACCCGGTCTGCCAAGAACTTGCGCACCTCTTGAACATCCATCGAATTTCCCTCCAAGCCGGTCAGGCCGTATAGGCAATATGCCTTGGATTTTCTCTCGATCTTTAGGCCATGGGCGCGGCCGATGAGACCGAGTTCAGCGCGGTGAGCTTTCCCGTCGCCATGAGGGCGCCGAGCGCCACGAGGACTATGCCGGACAGTATTCGCACAAGATCGCCGTGGCGCTTGAGCCAGTTCATAAGCGGCATTAGGCAATCGAGAAAAAGGCCCGCCGCGATGAATGGCAGACCGAGCCCGGCCGAGTAGGCCGCGAGCAAGCCGAGAGGAAACTGAGGAGCCCCGCGAAGGTGGCCGAGAATACGCCGACGCCTCTCATCTTGAGGCGAGTTCGGCGAAGAGCTCGGCGGCCTCGGCGCTGTCATATTCGGCCCCGCCTACCTTGCCCGCGATCGCTTTCCCTTCCTTGTTAAAAATGTAGGTTGTCGGGATCGATCGAGCGCCGAAACTCGATCCGAGCTCTCCGCTCGGATCGAGAAAGATGGGATAGCCGTAGCCGGACTTCGCGATGAAGTCTTTCACGGTCCTTTCGTCTTCGCCGACGCTGATACCCATGATGGTGAAGGCCTTGTCCTTATCCTTCTTCCACAGGGCTTCGAGATCGGGCATCTCGGCCCTGCAGGGCGGGCACCATGTGGCCCAGAAGTTGAGAATCACCACCTTCCCGCGCAGCTGGCTGAGGCTGACCTTAGGCCCGGACAGTGCCTGGGCGCTGAAGTCGCCGACCTCCTTGGGTTGCGCGAAGACAGTGAATCCAAGCTTTTCAAGCTCGTTCGAGTACCAGGCCCGCTTTTCGACCAGGCTCTGGGCGAAGAGTGGCGACAGGCACAGCCCCACGGCCGCGACAAGAGCGAGCCTAAACGCCAATCGGCGTCGAACGCTACAGATCATCTTTCCCTCCTCATCCAGGGCCTTACGAGCGTCCTTCGACCATGTCCGAGGTCGAGTAGAATCGTATCGCCGAATTGCTCGCTTTGATTTGCTCGAAGAACCAGGGAGTGTCCGATATGAATATATAGTTTTCCCGGATATCCTTGAGGATCCTCCGCGGATAGTCGTCGATGAATTTTTGCAGCGCCTTTTGATCGCTCGAGGCTATCCAATGGGCTATGGTCGCGTCGATGGGACGGTACGCGCACTTCGATTTGTACTCGTGCTCCATCCTGTATTGGAGCACCTCGAGTTGGAGCTGGCCCACGACGCCGAGGACTCGCACGTTCGGCTGGCTCGGCCGCGAGAATATCTGCGCGACTCCCTCCTCGGCCAGCTGGTCGAGACCCTTGTGGTATTGCTTCTCCTTTTCTGGGTCGGCGTTCACGATATAGCGGAAAATATGGGGCGCAAAATTGGGTATGCCCTTGAAATTGATCGCTTCGCCCTCGGTGACGGTATCGCCTATCTTGAAGGTCCCGGTGTCGTGAATGCCGACGATATCCCCCGGCCAGGCGCGGTCGATGATCTCGCTGTCCTGCGCCATGAAGGCGGTCGGGTTCGCCGTCCTGAAGGGCTTCCCCGAGCGCACGTGGTAATAGGTCTTGTTCCGCTCGAAGGTACCGGAGCAGACGCGGAGGAAGGCCACCCGGTCGCGGTGCATCGGGTTCATGTTGGCGAGGATCTTGAAGACGAAGCCCGAGAACTTCTCCTCCTCGGGCCGCACTAGCCGCTCCTCGGCTGCCTTGGGCGTCGGGCAGGGCGCCATCGTCGTCAGCGTGTCGAGGAGCTCGCGGATGCCGAAGTTGTTCAGGGCCGAGCCGAAGAACACGGGCGTCGCCTTGCCCTCGAGGTATTCCTCGAGGTTGAAAGGGGGGTACACGCCCGAGATGAGGGTCACGTCCTCCCTCAGCTTCGAAGCGAGGCTATGCCCGACCTTCTCCTCGAGCAGGGGATCGGCGAGATCCTCGATCGTGATTACGTCCGTAGGCTTCTGCACCTGGCCCGGCACGAAAAGGATGAGCTTCCTCTCGACCAGGCTGTAGACGCCCTTGAAAGCCCTGCCTTGCCCTATGGGCCAGGTCACCGGCCTTACCCCGATCGCCAGCTCGCGCTCGGTTTCGTCGAGGAGCTCGACTGGCTCCTTGCCCTCGCGGTCGAGCTTGTTGATGAAGGTCGCGATGGGCGTGTGCCGCATCCTGCAGACCTCGCAGAGTTTGCGTGTGCGATCCTCGACTCCCTTGACGGAGTCGATGACGAGGAGCGCACTATCCACCGCCGAGAGGCCGCGGTAGGTGTCCTCGGAGAAGTCGGCATGTCCGGGTGTGTCGAGGAGGTTCACTTTGCGCCCGTTGTACTCGAAGCCCATCACCGAGGTGCTGATGGAGATGCCGCGCTCCTTCTCCATCTCCATGAAGTCGGAGACCGCGGCCCTCATGTTCTTGCCGCTCTTGACTGCGCCCGCGATATGGATGGCCCCTCCGAAGAGGAGGAGTTTTTCTGTGATCGTCGTCTTGCCGGAGTCGGGATGCGAAATGATCGCGAATGTAAGCCGCCTGCGTAGTTGTTTGTCTAGTTCGCTCATGTGAGCTTTATTGTATAGGGAAAGGGGCTCTTTATTCTATGTCGTCCGTCGGGATCGAGGATTGCGCCTTCCTCGGCCTACCGATATAGTGGGTAGAAATGTTCAGCCCCCTAAGCGGTCTCCTCTGGCTCATCAAAGGAATCCGCGTCTATGCCCTGGTCGGCGAGAGCGGCACGGGAAAGAGCTTCCGCGCCAAACTCGTAGCGCAAAAATACGGCATAGACATGATCATCGACGACGGGCTCCTCATCCGCGGCGACACCCTAATCGCCGGCCGCTCCGCTAAAAAGGAAACGCTGTACATGGCCGCCGTCAAGACGGCCCTCTTCCACGACAAGGATCATCGCGACGAAGTGGCTCGGGCCCTTCAGCGCCAGAGGTTCCGCAAGATCCTCGTCATCGGCACCTCGGAGAAGATGGTCTTCAAGATCTGCGAGCGCCTCCAGATCCCTCATCCGGTCAAGATCATCAAGATTGAGGACATCGCGAGCCGCGAGGAGATCGAGAAGGCGCAGCGCTCACGCAAGGTAGAGGGCAAGCACGTCATTCCCGTGCCCGCCCTCGAAATCAGGCGCAACTATCCCTCGATCTTCTACGACTCGGTCCGTGTCTTCCTCAAGCGCAATTTCGGCGCCGCGCCCACAAGGCCCCGGGTTTACGAAAAGTCCGTGGTCAGGCCCGAGTACTCCAAGCGGGGGAGGGTGTCCATCTCCGAGGCCGCCCTCTCGCAGATGGTCATCCACTGCGTCGACGAGTACGACGATTCCTTGCGCGTGCGGCGCCTCGCCGTGCATTCGGACACGCAGGGCTACCGAATCACGATCGTGCTCGAGGTTCCCTTCGGCACCCAGCTCGCCTCCAACGCGCATGCTCTGCAGGAATATGTCATCGACAACATCGAGCGCTATACCGGCATCCTCATCGAGGAAGTGAGTATCGTTATCGATCGATTTTCGCCGAGAAAATGAGGCAAGTAGGCGGGCGCAAAAGGAGTTCTGGCTCGGGCCTTGTCGAGGCGCGTTGAGCGCGATAGGTTTGACAATTAGCTTACAAGCGATTAAGATATCATCAATTTCGGTCGGGGGAATCATGAAGAAAATTAGTATGCTTGTGTTGACCACGCTAATGGCGGTTTCCTTCGCCACCGCTCAGACCGCCGCTCCAAGCGACACCTCCGCCGCCGCTCCGGCTGCCACCGAGGCCCCTGCCGCGACTGCTGCGTCCTCCGACGCTCCGCCCGCGGCCGCTCCTGCGGCTGTCGCCGCTTCTGCGAAATTCGGGCAGGTCGAAAGCGACCACTACATCGTCCTCTCCGAGCTGGGGCAGGACCGGGCGGCCGCCCTCTCTCGGCAGCTCGAGGCTCTTTTCGGCCTCTATGACGGGTTCTTCCGCTACGACGCTGCGGACCTCAAGACTAAGCTCAATGTCCGCGAGTTCGCGGACAAGGCAAGCTTCGACATCTACATGACGCAGATCGTCGGGCAGAGCAAGGACGACTTCGTCTACCTTCACTATGCCAGCCCCGAGCGTTCTGAGCTCCTCCTCTTCCCCAAGGCCGAGCCCGACTACTCGGCAAGCCTCGCACACCAGGGCTTCGTTCAGTTTCTCAAGGCCTTCATCCCCAATCCGCCGCTTTGGATCCGTGAGGGCGTCGCCGTATCCTTCGAGTCCGCGGTATGGGACGACAAGGCTGGCAAGCTCAACTTCCCCGAGAACCTCGCCTGGCTCGAGACCGTGAAATCCCTCAAGGAACGTAATCTCCTTATGGGGCTCGATAAGCTCCTCACGATCGGGCAGGACGAGGCCCGCTCCGATCTAGACGTCTTCTATCCCCAGGCTTGGGCCTTCACGTCGTTCCTCCTCAACAGCCAGGATAAGTCCTACAACCGCCTGCTCTGGGATTCCGTCGCCGCGTTGCGCAAAGACGCGAGCCTCGAGGACAACGAGGCGGCGGTCGCTCGGATCGTCGATACCTGGTACGGCAACGATGCGATCGATAAGTCCTTCGGCGCTTATCTTGTGGACCGCAAGACCTTCCCCGAGCTCGTCGCCTTAGGCGTCCGCAAGTACTCGGACAAGGCTTGGGGCGAGGCGAGCGCCGCCTTCGTATCGGCCCAGTCGATGAATGCCGCGAGTTACGTCCCCGACTACTACCTCGGCCTTATCGCCTATGCGCAGAACCAGTTCGATGTGGCCGACGGCCATTACAAGCAGGCTCTCGCCCTCGGCTGCGACCCCGCGACCACGAACTACGCCCTCGGGGTCAACGCCTATGCTCAAAACAGGCTCGACGACGCCAAGGGCTTTCTCCAGACCGCCAAGACCTCCGCGCCCGATCGCTACACCGCGAAGGTGGATTCTCTCATCGCAAAGATCGGCAAGTAAGTCTTAGGATAGTCTCTCTACGACAAAGGCCGCCCCGGTTAGGGACGGCCTTTGCATACTCATTCGAGTGACTTAGCGCTTGAGCACCGCCAAGATACGCTCGAGAACCTTCTTGCGATCCAAGGGCTTCACGATGTAGCTCTTCGCTCCGAGTAGAAGGGACTTCTTGACGACGTCCTCCTTGCCCAGCGCGCTTACCATGACGATGCAAGCATTCTTATCGAATTCGAGGATCTTCTCGAGGGCGGTGACTCCGTCCATCTTGGGCATCGTTATATCCATGGTGACGAGGTCGAGGTTCGGGCAGAGCTCTTTGTACTTCTCGATGCCGGCGAGACCGTCGCCGGCGGTGCCTACGACGTCGAAACCTTCCGAGGTGAGTATCTGCCCAAGTTGTTTCGCGATGAACATGGAATCGTCGACGATGAGCACGCGATAAGGCGCTCCATCGGTCTTAACCCCTTCGGGGCGTTTTTCATTGATGCTCGGCATGTCGGACTTGGCGATCATACGCTTCAAAGCTCCTTTTACCGGACGGAACCGCTTAAGGCCGATCGGGCCAATGTTCCACTGCTACGGTTATAATAGAAGCGTTTGGGCTTTGCAAGGCCGCTCACCGATGTCAGGCCTTAGCGAGCGCGGCCAGGCTCCCGGATGCTTCCTAGAGGAGGTGTCCCATCCTGTCGCGTTTCGTCGCTAGGTAGCCTTCGTCGTTCGGGTTCGGGGAGATGATGATCGGGATACGGCCGTCGATGACGACGCCCTCGGCTCCGAGCTTCTCGATTTTATCGGGATTGTTCGTGAGAAGCCTGATCGACTCTATCCCGAGGAGGGCCAGCATTTTGGCTGCGACCTTGTAATCCCTCATCTCGTCAGGATAGCCGAGGTATAGGTTGGCTTCTACCGTGTCGAGCCCCAGTTCTTGCAGCCTATAGGCCTTTATCTTGTTGAGCAGACCGATGCCCCGGCCTTCCTGCCGTAGATAAAGGACCGCTCCCGCTTCCTGTTGCCCGACATAGCGGAGGGCGGTCTCGAGTTGGTCGCGGCAATCGCAGCGCAGGGAGCCCAGGACATCGCCCGTGTGGCATTCGGAGTGCACACGTATCGGAACGCCTCGCTTTCCCGTTACGCTCCCATGCACCATCGCCGTGTGCTCCTTGTCCTCCCTCGCGTCATAGAAGCCGTAGAGCTCGAACTCGCCGAAGCGCGAGGGCAGGTGGGCATGGGCTACGAGCTGGACGCAAAAGTCCTCTTCCGAGCAGTAGGCCCCGGCTCCCTTGCAGTAATGCTCGCTCTCCGAGAAGTCCGGCTTCCCTGAGAGCTTGGCCCTGAGCAATTCGAGGTCCACGGTCTTTCCACAATCTTCGGTGAGGCATTCGCGGGTGAGTACGCCGATTTCGCTATCATTCATTCCTGACTCCTTGCATGGTCGATTTTGAATATACGAATACCTTCGATAGTAAGGCTATATACTCCCGCATGTCACGCCATGGCCTTGACGCATGCGCCTGGGCCGGGTATAGTCGACAATCGTTACGTCAAGGAGAGCTACAGTGCCCTGTGGTAGGAAGCGAAAGCTCAAGAAGATAGCGACGCATAAGCGCAAGAAGAAGAAGAGAAGAAACAGACACAAGACCAGAGCTTAGGGTCGCTATCCCCTAAGGTTTCGAGAAGGGGCTGTCCAGCGGACAGTCCCTTTGCTTTTTACTTGCCCTGACAGTCTCTTTCAGCTACCATACTTGTCCATGGGACGGGGTATCGATGTTTATCAGGTCATCCGCTCTTTCGCTCAGCGCAATAAGCTAAGCGAGCTGGACTACAAAACCTTCGCTCAGTCCGTGCAGCGCCAGGCTAAACTTTCGGATCAGTCCGAACCGGTCTTCCGTGACCTCGCCCTCAACCCCGACGTCGTCCTCGTCCCCAAGCTCTTCCTCCTGGCCAAGGACAAGAAGCTTGTCCTCCAGACAGTCGGCAACGAGATTCGTTCCATCATCCTGCCCGAGCGTTATGAAGAGGCCTTCCTCCAGGAATACGCGCGGATGGACGAGAATCCCGACGTGCCCTTCCCCGACGAGGATTCGCTCCAGCTGATCGTTCCTGGCGAATGGATACGGAACGTCGTCGTCGACAGCGACCTTGCTTCCATAATCGAAGGCCCCAATGAAAGCTCTGTGCCCCTTTTCCGGCTCGCCTTCTCGGAAGGCGTCAAGTCGATCGTCGTGCCTGCCTCGCTCTCCGGCAAGCTTCTCGAGTACGCTGTGCAGAAGCTCAGGCAATACTTGCGCAAGGGCGCCAATAAAGAATACATGTTCAACAAGCTGATCAACGCCTTCCCCGGCAAGGAAGGTCAGCTCAAGGATGCCCTCGGCGTGGTCCTCGCCAGGCCTTCCGACGCGGTCAAGCTCATCGTGCGCTCGGACTCGGACTTCACGTATCCCTTCTGGGCCTATTTCCTCTCTGCCATCAAGAAAGATATCGACAAGAAAAAGGACAAGAGCGCAGAGGACTGGTCCTATGAACAGGCCGCTATGATCTGCGAGTTCTTCGTCAACCACTATAAAGGCAAGGCGCAGCGACAGGCCGAGCTCGAGGCGGCGCTTAAATCCCTCGACATCGCCCTACGCAAGAGTCCCTACTATTTCTCCCTCGATGAAATCCTCGCTTTCAAGGACGCCAAGGGCAGTCCTCTCCTGGGGAAATTCAACCAGGACTATCTCGCGACTCTGCTCCGCGAGAAGAGCACCAAGGTCGGTGAAGGAGCGCTTCCCGAACTCCTCGTCCTCTCGTCGGGTGCTCACCGTGTCTACGTCGCCACGGACAGGGCGCTCTCGCTCACGGTCAAGCTGATAGGCGAGGCCCGAGCGGAGCTGCGCTCGCGCATCCTCGAGCAATGGAAGCGCCTCCTCGAGGACTTCAAGCATTGCCCGGCCATGATGGACGATGCCGCCTTCCTCGCGGAGCTGGACGCGCAAATCCAAGCGCGCTTCCCGATACTGGATGCGCTTCTCGGGGCGCGGCTTTTGCCCCTCGTCCGCGATGAGGCCGCTTCCCGCGATGAGCTTCCCCCCGATGTGGCCCACCTCTTCTACAAGGACGACCTCGTGCCCCTCGACGAGCTGCTCAGCCTCGACCGGAAGGGCCTCCTGACCGATGCCAAGATGCTCCTGCCCTTCTGGTACTCGGTGCCTATCCTTTTGGGCATCGCCAGTTTCATCCACCGGCTGGGCAAGAGCCGCGAGGAGAAGGCTGCAGCCGCGGCTAAGGCAGCGCGAGAGGCTCAGGCAAAGGCCGAGGAAGAGGTCAAGGAGAAGACCGGCAAGAAGCGCGAACTAACGGCCAAGGAGCGGAGGGCCGACTTCGAGGCGGCCGCCAATAAAATCGCGAAGGAACTCCTGCCGAAGGGCTATAGTCTGGAGGAATACCTCCGCGAGCTCGAGGGGCGCTGGAATACTCTCCTCAATCCCGAGGCTAAAAAGAACTTGAGCTATGATGTCGACTGCCTCGCCCGCGATTATCTACGTAGCGTCGTGCGGACTATGGGCGCTAGCACGCTGACGACTGAACGAGTGAAAAACCTCGGTTCGAGCCTAGCGGACGCACCTGCTCTTCTTAAGATCAAGAACCATCAAGCCCTCGAGTTATATTTACAACTATATATGGTAAAAATACTTGGTGCACATATCGAGATATCCTGAACGGTTATCCTGACCAGGGTATTGCATTTCCACCTAACATGATGACAATATTTGATAAAATGTGTTAGTCCTATGGATAGGAGATAGATATCGGTGAAAACGATCGCTGAAGTTGTGAAAGCCGCAAAGAACTCGGGCCGTAAGCGAGTGGCAGTAGCGGCCGCGCAGGATGCCTCGGTCCTCGAAGCGATCGTCGATGCCGCTTTCAATGGTATTGCCGAGCCGATCCTCGTCGGCGACCTCGCCGCGATCGACGCTTTGGCCTTGGAGCTTAAGCTTGACCTCTCGCGCTTCGAGCGCGTAAGCGCGGCGAGCTCCGCGGCGGCGGCGGAGGAAGCAGTACGACTCGTGCGCACAGGCGAGGCCGACCTGCTCATGAAGGGCATAGTAGACACTTCCGTACTTCTAAAGGCAGCGCTTAATAAAGAAAGGGGCATCAACGCGGGAACCCTCGTGAGCCATGTCGCGATCATCGAGACGGTCTCCTATCCTAAGCTTCTCTTCGTCACCGACGGGGCGGTCAACATAGCGCCGGAGCTCGGCGCCAAGCTCGCCATTATCGCAAACGCGGTCAGGGCTGCTCATGCACTCGGCATCGCTCTTCCCAAGGTCGCCCTCCTCGCCGCGATAGAGAAGGTCAACTACGAGAAGATGCCCTGCACGGTCGACGCGGCGGTCATCGCTCAGATGGCCAGGCGAGCTCAGGTTCCCGGCTGCATCGTCGACGGCCCCCTCGCGCTGGATGGCGCGGTGAGCGCCGAGAGCGCCCGCGTGAAGCATATTTCTTCTGAGGTCGCGGGCGACGCGGACATTCTCGTGGCGCCCGACATCGAGGCGGGGAATATTCTGTACAAGAGCCTGGTCGATCTGGGCGGCGCGAAAGGCGCAGGCATCGTGATGGGGGCTGCCGCCCCCATCGTGCTTGCGAGCAGGGCGGACTCCGCACAGACCAAGCTCGCGTCCTTGGCTTTCGCGGTGCTGGCTTCGCGATAAGGAGATTCCGAATGGCTAACAAAGGTAAGCCGGTCATCGATAGGGAGCGCTGCAAGGGCTGCCTGCTCTGCGCCCGCTCCTGTCCGATGAAGGTCCTCGCGGCCGACGAGACGCCCAACCCGTGGGGCTACTACCCTTCGTGCGTCGTCGCCGGGGAAAAGTGCATCGCATGCGGCAACTGTTACCAAGTCTGCCCGGACGTCGCGATCACGGTCTATAAGCTGTAGGAGGGCTAAGCCATGGTAGAGGAAAAGCGCCTCATGAAAGGCAACGAGGCTATTGGCGAGGCCGCTATCCGGGCGGGCTGCGACGCTTATTTCGGCTATCCGATCACGCCTCAAAACGAGCTCACCGCCTATATGGCGAAGAACATGCTCGACTCAGGTAGAATTTTCATCCAGGCCGAGAGCGAGGTCGCGGCGATGAGCATGGTCTTCGGCGCTTCATCGGCCGGAGGCCGCGCGATGACGAGCTCCTCGAGCCCCGGCGTCTCGCTCAAGCAGGAGGGCATTTCCTATGCCTGCGGCGCGGACATCCCCTGCGTACTAGTTAACGTGCAGCGCGCGGGCCCCGGCCTTGGCGGCATCGCTCCCGCCCAGGGCGACTACTTCCAGGCGACCCGCGGCGGCGGCCACGGGGACTACTACCACATCGTCCTCGCGCCCAAGAGCGTGCAGGAAGCGGCCGACCTCACCTACGAGGCCTTCGGCCTTGCGGACAAGTGGCGCATGCCGGTGATGGTCCTCGCCGACGGTCTCATCGGTCAGATGATGGAGGGCGTGGCCTTGCCGCCCCCGCTTAAACCCGTCGAGAGGCCGGATAGACCCTGGGCCGCGGGCTCGGGCAAGAGCGGTGCGCGCAATCGTATAAGCTCTTGCATCCTCGATCCCGAAGCCCTCGAAGCGTCGATCCATTCTCGCTACGAGCGCTACGCGGCGATTGCCAAGGAGCATACGAGCTTCGAGGAAGTCGAAGTCGAGGACGCCGAGCTCGTCTTTGTCGCCTACGGCACCTCTGCCCGCGTCTGCCTTGGCGCGGTGCAGGCCGCGCGCGAGGCGGGGCTTAAGCTTGGCCTTTTTCGGCCGATCACCCTGTGGCCCTTTCCCTCCGAGCGCCTCGCATCTCTCGCGGTCGCAGGCAAGCGCTTCCTCGCCGTGGAGATGAGCATGGGACAGATGGTGCAGGACCTCAGGCTTGCGGTGAACGGGGCCGCCGGAGGCGCTGCGCCGGTCGACTTCTTCGGCCGTTGCGGAGGGGTCGTGCCTAGCGAGGAAGAAGTTCTCGCGGTCGCCAAGAAACTTCTCCGGAGGGACTCGTGATGGAATTACGCTACGGGCATCCTAAGAGCCTCGTCTCCGTGCAGTCGAAGTATTGTCCCGGCTGTGGTCACGGTGTAATCCATAGGCTCGTCGCCGAGGTCGTGGACGAGCTGGGCGTACAGGAGAAGTCCATACTCTTGAACCCTGTCGGCTGCGCGATCTGGGCCGACCTCTACTTCGACATGGATACCGTGCAAGTCCCCCACGGCCGCACGCCGGCCGCAGCCACGGGCATCAAGCGCATGCGGCCCGACCATCTGGTGATCTGCTACCAGGGCGACGGCGATCTCGCCGCAATCGGCACGGCCGAGACCGTCCACGCCGCCAACCGCGGCGAGAAGTTCACGACGATCTTCGTGAACAACGCGATCTACGGCATGACCGGCGGGCAGATGGCGCCCACGACCCTCGTGGGACAGAAAGCGACGACCGCTCCTTACGGCCGCGATCCCGGTGCCGCGGGCATGGGCTACCCCATCCGCGTCTGCGAGATGCTCGCCACCCTCGAGGGGACCAAGTACCTGGCCCGAGGCTCGGTCGACAACGCGGTCAACGTGCGCAAGACCAAGCAGTACATCAAGCGGGCCTTCGAGGCGCAGCTGCGGGGTGAAGGCTTCGGACTGGTCGAGATCCTCTCGCCCTGCCCCACGAATTGGCAGATGAGCCCGACCGCCGCTGTCGATTGGCTCGCGAGCGACATGATCCCTTACTACAGGCTCGGCGAGATCAAGAACGAGCTCTCGACGCGAGAGGAGGCGGCGCTATGACCGAACGGACGCTAATGGCGGGCTTCGGCGGCCAGGGCATCATCTCCCTCGGGCAGCTCTGGGTCTATTGCGCGATGAAGGAGGGACTCGAGGTCACCTTCTTCCCCTTTTACGGCGCCGAGAAGCGCGGCGGCATCGCGCGCGCCTCGGTGATCGTCTCGAGCTCCGAGATAGCGAGCCCCCTCGTTACCTGGCCCGACTCCTGCGTCGTGATGAACGAGGACTCCCTCGCCCCTTGCGAGGCGATGGCGAGACCGGGCGCCCTCATGCTCGTCAACTCGAGCCTCGTGCGCTCGCGCCCCGCGAGGAAGGACCTTCGCGTCCTGGAAATTCCCTGCGGCGAGATGGCGGAGAAGATCGGCGAGGCCAAGATAGCCAACGTCGTGATGATGGGCGCGCTCTCTAAGGCGACGGGCGCGGTCAAGCTTGAGCATCTTGACGAGGTGCTCAAGAGCTTCTTTCCGGAGTCCAAGCACCGTTTTATCCCGCTCAACGTGCGTGCCATAGAAGCCGGGCAGAAGGCCGTGGGCGCATAGTCCCCTCCCATATGCGGGAGATGTGCTATAATGCATTTCCGCATGAAGAGCCTCTCCTGGATACTCGCCCTCGTCTTCGGCCTCGTCTTTCTCGGCGCAACGGCGATGAACGCCGCCCTCGTCGCGAAGGCGCGTAGCGCCCTCGTCGGCATGCCTGTCATCGCGAAGGCCGAGGCGCGCAGCTATCAGATGGCGGTCATCCTTCCCGATACGAACGACTCCTTCTTCAAGGGCATCCTCGAGGGCGTCGCCTCGGAGGCTCCGGGCTCGGACGTAGCGGTCCAGGTCTTCCGCTACGCGGGAGAATCCGCTCAGGAGGCCGACCGCTATTTCGAGATCGCGCTCCGCTCCAAGGTCGACGGGATCGTCATGTACCGTTCGCGGAGCGAGGTCGGATCGATCAAGGCCGACGAGGCAGCCCGTTCGGGGGTCGTGTACATCCCCGTCGGGACGGATGCGCCCGAAGGAGAGACTGGGCCTTTCATCGGCTCCGGCTCCAGACTCCAGGGATTCGAGGGCGGGAAGCTTATCGGCAAGAAGCTCGGCGGCCGCGCCCGCGTGGGCGTCATCTTCTCGGGCTCGGGGAGCGGGCTGCCCGAAGAGGAGCCGCTCTATCGCGGGCTCGTCACCGCCCTGCGCGGCTATCCCGACGCGAGCGTCGTCGACCTGGCCGAGGCCGAGCCGGGCATGCTCTCGGGCGAGGCTGTGGCCGAGTCCATGCTCCGCGAGCACCCCGACATCAACGCCATGCTCTGCTCGAGCGCACAGGACACGGTCGGCGTGGTCCAGGTGCTCCTGGACCTCAACAAGGTCGGCGCCGTGCTCGTCGTGGGCGCAGACGAGACCGAGGACATAAGGCGCTACATCGATAAGGGCGTCGTACTCGCGAGCATCGTCAGGGACTCGAATAAAATTGGCAAGGAAGCAGTGCTGACCTTTTCTCGCATCAAGAAGGGTGGGGGCGTGCCTGCGCCCAAGGAGACTGGTTTCTTCGTCGTCGCGGGCAAGAAGGCCTTCCGATGATACGCGGTACAGTCCGCGGCAAGATCATCGCCAACTCGACCCTCATACTCCTCGTGCTCTCGCTCGCGACGCTCTACACGGGCTTCGCCTCCTCTAATCTCGCGACGAGCGTCGAGCTCCTGTTCAGCAATAACAGGATGATGGAAGGCATCCGTATTCTTATGGCGCGCACGGAATCCGGCCTCGCCGGCTACCTCACGACGAAGAGCTCGGACTCGCTCAAGGACTATATCCGCGATTCGACCAAGCTGGCCGACGAGGCGCGCAAGCTCAACCGGGATATACGTCAGGACGAGCTCTTGCTCTTGGAGCGCGACCTCGCCGGCCTCATCGACGACTACCTCGAGGGTACCGAGGCCTCGGTCACCGCCAAGCGCGGGCGCGACGTCGAGGCCTATACTCAAAGCTACGAGTCCTCGGAGCGTTCGGCCGAGCTCGCGCGCTTCCTCATCGACAAGATCGACGGCATGTTCCTCTCGGAGTCGCTCGTCGAGTACTCGAGCTTCAGCGCCCTCATTCCGATGGTCATCCTGTCCAACGCCCTCCTGGTCGTCGCCGCGAGCCTCATGAGCCTCATGCTCCTCATCAGTTACTCGTTCAAGCTCACGGGGCCCATATCGCGGCTCGCCGAGGCGGCGCGCGCCGTCGGCAGGGGCGAGTACGACAGCGAGCCGCCCGTGCCCGAGTCCGCTGACGAGATCGGGACGACGACAGCCGCCTTCGCGAGCATGCAGCTTTCTGTGCGCCGCTCCTTCGAGGAACTCAAGGAAAAGACGGAGGTCGAGAAGCGACTTATGGAAGAGAGAATGCGCGTCCTCGAGCTCGACCATAAGCTGAAGGCCGCCGAGCTGCTTGCGCTCCAGACCCAGATCAACCCGCACTTCCTTTTCAATACGCTCTCCGCCGGGATGCAGCTCGCCCTCTCCGAGGACGCCGACCGCACGGCCGATTTTCTCGACAACCTCGCCGCCTTCATACGCTACGTCCTGAAGCCTCCCTCCCGCTCCGTCCTCGTATCCGACGAGATCGATTGCGTCGAGCGCTATATTTGGCTTCTCAGGCTGCGCTTCGGAGAGCGCTACCGGTTCGACCTGTCCGTCGACGAGGACGCGCTGGGCTTCGAGACCCCTGCCCTTGTCATCCAGCCCCTCGTCGAGAACGCGGTCGCCCACGGCCTGCGGGACATCGAGTCAGGCGGCGTCGTGAGCGTCTCCGTTCGTCTCGAGGAGGGCACAGCCGTGCTCGAGGTCGTGGATACCGGCAAAGGAATGAGCGAGGAAGAGATCGCGCGCATAACGCGCGAAGGCTCCTCCGACGAGGACGTGGCCGAGGGGGGTATTGGCCTGCGCAACGTGATGCGCCGCGTCTCGCTCGCAACGGGCGGGCGCGGCGGAGTCGCGGTCCGCAGCGCTCCGGGATGCGGCACTACGGTGCGCGTTACGCTTCCCGCCGGAGGTTCCGCATGACGAGGATATTGGTCGCCGACGACGAGCGGCCCGTGGTCGACGGCATTTCGCACCTCGTGCGCCGCGACTTATCGACCGAATTCGAGATCGTCGGCTCGGCGTCGTCGGGTAGGGAGGCCGTCGAGAAGGCGGTCCTCCTCGCGCCGGACCTCGTGCTCATGGATGTGCGCATGCCGGGCCTCTCCGGCATGGACGCGGTACGCGAGCTCCGGTCCCGCGGCAGCCGAGTTTCGGTCATACTCATCACCGCTTACGAACGCTTCGATATCGCCCGCGAGGCCGTGGAGCTCGGCGTGCTCGATTATCTCCTGAAGCCGGTCTCGAAGGACAGCCTCGCTCGCTCGCTCCGCGCGGCGCTCGCCTTCCTCGAGCGTAAGGCCGAGGCACAGAGGCGCGAGATCGAGGGCCGCGAGAAAACGGAATCGATGCGCGGCCTCGCCGAGACGGCCTTCCTGCAATCCTTCATGCTCGGCGAGAGATCGGAGGCCGAGATGGAGAGGTACCGAGCGGTGCTCGGTATCCCCGAGGCCTTCGGTCTCGCGGTAGCTGTCGCGATCGTTCCTCCTGCTGGCGTCGTCGACCCGGAGGCCGAGGCGGCGGCGCTCTACGAGGCGCTCAAGCTTAGTCTGCGCTACAAGACGCGCGCGATAGTGGGGCTTCTGACGAAAGGGCTTTGCGCCCTCTTCCTCCCCCTGCGAGACGAGCGCGAGGCTGCACAGGCTGTCGACGCGCTGCGCGCGGTCATCGAGTCGAGCCATGGCGCCGATCTCGCGCGGGGCAGACTCAAGCTCGGCTGCGGAAAGGCTCGGCCCTTCGCCGAGGCCTTCGCCTCTTGGTCCGAAGCGCTCGCCGATCTCCTGGGCGCTTCATGTCCTAGGGGCCCGGGCCTCTCCGAGGCGAGCTTCGACGACGATGCGACCTTCCTCGAGGCCCTCGCCTCGGCCTCTCCTGAGCGAGCCTCCCTCGCCCTCGAGCGCATACTCTTTTCGCTTCGGGGCCGGGACTTTCCTTCTGCCTCGGAGCGCCATCGCGTGGCCAGTCTCTTCGGCGAGGCGGTGCGCGAGCTCCGGCGTAGGGGGGCGCTTTCGGGACCGGCTGCGGCCGAGGCTATGGATTTGAGCGATATTCTCTCTGCGACGAATGCTACCGAGCTCGAGTTCGCTTCACGCTCCCGCTTTTCCTCCCTTGCGGCAGCCTCCTTGGCGGGGCCCAGGCGAACGACAGCCCTTGACGCCGCGATCCAACGTATAAAGGAAGATTTCGGCCGACCACTCACGCTCGACCTCGTCGCGGGCGAACTCGGAATCTCGTCGGCGAAGCTCTCGCGGCTTTTCGTCGAGGGCACAGGCAAGGGCTTTTCCGACTTCCTTATAGAGTACCGCATCGAGCGGGCCAAGGAGATGCTCCTCGAGCCCGAGGCCGCGATCAAGCAGGTCTCTGCCGCCTGTGGCTATCCGGACCCGAATTACTTCTCTCGCCTATTCAAGAAAGTCACGGGCGTCACGCCATCGGCATTTTCCTCCGGCGCCTTGGAGGTGGGCAATGAGAACCGATAGAATAAGAACGATAGCCATCTTCGCAATCGCCCTCATCCTCGCTTCGAGCCTTTCGGCCTGTAAGCCTGTTCGCCATAGGGTCGTTCAGGGCAAAGCACCGGTCATAGGCTTCTCTCTGGACTCCCTCGTCGTCGAGCGTTGGCAGCGCGATCTCGATGTGTTCACGCGCGCGGCTAAGGATCTGGGCGCACAGCTTATCGTCGAGGTCGCCGACCAGGACCCGGCGGTGCAGGAAAAGCAAGTCCGAGAGCTCGCCCTGCGGGGCATCGACGTCCTCGTCATCGTGCCCAACGATGCGGATCGCCTTTCCGCGGCTGTCCGCGAGGTCAAGGCTAAGGGCATCCCCGTGTTGAGCTATGACCGGTTGGTCCACAATGCAGACGTCGATCTCTATATATCCTTCGACAATGAGAAGGTCGGCTTCCTCATGGCCGAGGCCGTCATGAAGGTGGTCCCAAGGGGAAACTACATAATCGTCAACGGCGCGAGGAACGACAATAACGCGATCATGCTGAACGCCGGGATCCACAGGGCGCTCGAAGGCTCCTCTTCCCCGAGCAAGCTGCGCATCGTCGAGGAGATATGGCCTGCTGCTTGGGACTCTGAAGAAGTCCGCTCGTATATGGAGAGCGCCATCGCGCGCTATGGCCGCATCGACGCGGTCATAGCGGGCAACGACATGCTCGCGGAGGCGGCGATAGGCGTCCTCGCGGAGAACCGCATTCCCGCGAAGGTTGCGGGTCAGGACGCGGACTTGGCCGCCTGCCAACGCTTAGCCGAGGGTTCGCAGTACGCGACTGTCTATAAGCCCATCGAACGGCTCGCTCTCAAGGCCGCTGGCTTCGCAGTGATGCTTGCCCATGCCGAGAGGATCGAGACGGATTCAACGATATTCGACGGGAAGTTCCATGTCCCTTACGTTCGTCTGGAGCCGATGCTCGTCACCAAGGAGACCCTTGGAGCCACGGTGATACGTGACGGCTTTCACAGCGCCGGCGAAATATACCGGAATATGAAGCGATGAGCAGAAACATGTCAAGGTGATAGACCTGGACTTTCCCTTCGAGCCTTCTGAGCATCGTGCTAAATCGTCTAGAGGGGTCGAGTAATCCGCTTTTATGCTTATCATAGGCTATTTTCCCCCGATGACAGTTCATAAAACTGGACTGATAATCTAGTTTGATACGTTTGTATCTCGCACGGCCCTGAGTCGTGCGATTCATCTCAAGGAGGTATTCATGAAACGTGCATTAAAGTGCCTGACCCCGCTACTCTTGCTCGCGATCCTGGCTTCTTGCTCCGGCAAGCCCAAAGTCCAGATCGGCGTAGTCCTTCCGACGAAGGATGAGCCCCGCTGGACGCAGGACGAGACTCGCTTCGAGGCAGCCTTCAAGGCCGCCAACATCTCCACGCAGATTCTTTTCTCCCAGGGCAACACCGCTACCGAGAAGACCAACGTAGAGTCCCTTATTTCTCAGGGCATCAAGGTCCTCGTCATCTGCCCGCAGGACGGAGCCGGCGCCGCCGCGGCCGCCGAAGAGGCACACAAGGCCAAGGTCAAGGTCATCTCCTACGACCGCCTCATCTTGGGGACCGATGCAGTCGACTACTACGTAACCTTCGATAGCAACGCCGTCGGAGCCGCATGGGGCCAGTACCTTGTCGACAAAGCCGGCGCCACCAAGAAGAACAATCTTTACCTCTATGCGGGCGCCTCTTCCGATAATAACGCCTTCATCTTTTTCGCAGGCGCTTGGAGCGTCCTCCAGCCCAAGATCGCCGACGGGACTTTCGTGATCAAGAACTCCCCCGAGGCGGTCGCCCTCCAGGACAAAGCCACGCTCACCCGGGATGAAGAGGCCAAGATCATCGGCCAGGTCACCACGAACTGGACTGCCGCGGATGCGAAAAACAAGGCCGAGTCCAACCTGACCAGCGCGAAGAGGGCCGACAAGGGCACCGTGTACATCGAAGCTCCGAACGACAACACCGCTCGCGCCATCGCCGACGCCTTCCGCGCCGACAAGGAAGTCAAGAAGATTTTCATTACCGGACAGGACGCCGAGATCGCGTCGATCCAGTACATCATCGACGGCAAGCAGTCCATGACCGTCCTCAAGGACGTCCGCACGCTCGTCTCCGACGCCATCGCCGCAGCGACCGCCTTCGCCAAGGGGCAGACCCCCGAGCAGACCACGACCTACAACAACGGCAAGATCGACGTTCCCGCCAAGCCCTCCGCCATCGTCACGGTGACCCAGGACAACGTGAAGGCCGCGATCGTAGACTCCGGCTACTACACCGCCGATAAGTTCACGAACCTCAAGTAACAAACGGTCAAGGCCGCCTCGCGGCGGCCTTCTCTCAGCGGGCGGCCGTGCGCGGTGACGCGCGCGGCCGCCCGCCTTTAGCTCATAGAGTCCGATTGATGGAGCCGCTACCGCAATGAAATCCACAATCCTCGAAATGAGGAACATCACCAAGGTCTTTCCCGGAGTCAAGGCGCTTTCCGACGTGAGCTTCAGCGTAAAGCGCGGCGAGATCCACGGCCTGGTCGGCGAGAACGGCGCGGGGAAGTCTACGCTCATGAAGGTGCTCTCCGGCGTATACCCGTATGGCTCCTACGATGGGGACATCCTCATCGAAGATACAGTGCAGCAGTTCAAGGGAATCGCCGACAGCGAGAAGGTCGGCATAGCGATCATCTACCAAGAGCTCGCGCTCGTGCCCGAACTCTCGGTCTACGAGAACATCCTCCTTGGCAACGAGATCACGAGCGGCATCACGATCGATTGGAACGCCACGATCGTGAAGGCGACCGAGATGCTCAAGAAGGTCCGCCTGGATTTGAATCCGGCGACCAAGGTCAAGGATCTCGGCGTGGGCAAGCGGCAGCTCGTCGAGATAGCGAAGGCGCTCTGTCGCGACGTCAAGATTCTTATCCTGGACGAGCCCACCGCGGCCCTGAACGAGGACGATTGCGACAATCTCCTCAGGATAATCGAGGATCTCAAGGCGCAGGGCGTCACCTGCGTCCTCATTTCGCACAAGCTTAAGGAAGTGATCAGAATCGCGGACACCGTCACCGTTCTGCGCGACGGGAAGACCATCTGCACCCTCGACGCCCATAAGGGCGAGGTCAGCGAGGAAACGCTCATCAAGAACATGGTGGGCCGCGAGATCGATAACGTATACCCCAAGCGCTCGAGCGCCGTTTCCGGCGATGTGGTGCTCGAAGCCAAGGATTGGAAAGCCTACTCGCCCAAGCTCGGCCGCCAAGTGCTTAAAGGGATCGATTTCAAGCTCCATAAGGGCGAGATCGTCGGCCTTGCCGGCCTCATGGGCTCGGGCCGGACCGAGCTTGCGCGCTCGATGTTCGGCAATCCCGACGGCTACGCCATCACGGGAGAGCTGTTCGTGAAGGGCGAGAAGCGCCGATTCTCGAGCCCGAAGGAAGCCATCGAAGCGGGCGTCGCGTATGCGACCGAAGACCGCAAGGGGAACGGCCTGATTCTCATCCAGGACGTGCGGGAGAACATCAGCCTCGCGAACATTGGGAGCCTTGTACAGGGCCTCGTGATAAACAAGAACGCCGAGATCAAGATGGCCAACGAGTACAAGGATGCCCTTTCGATAAAGACGCCGAGCATCGAGCAGAAGGTGGGCAACCTTTCCGGCGGCAATCAGCAGAAGGTCTCGGTGGCCAAGTGGCTCTTCGTGAAGCCCGACGTCCTCATCCTCGACGAGCCTACCCGCGGCATCGACGTGGGGGCCAAGTACGAGATCTACACGATTATGAACAAGCTCGTCGCGCAAGGGATGAGCATCATCATGATCTCTTCGGAGCTGCCGGAAGTCCTGGGCATGAGCGACAGGATCTATGTCATCGCCGGCGGCAAGACGGTCGGCGAGATGCCCGCCGCCGAGGCCAGCCAGGAGAGAATCATGGCCCTGGCGACTAATTACTAGGGACTAGGGAGGACGATCAACGTGAACGAGATCAAGAAGCTGCTTAAGCAGAATATCCGCGATTACATGATGTATATCACGCTCGCCATCGTCATAGGCATTTTTACGGTCATGACGAACGGCGTATTCCTCTCCTCGAGGAACATCACCAACCTCCTCAACCAGACCGGCTACCTCGCCGTCCTCGCGATCGGCATGACGCTGGTCTTCATCATCCGCTACTTCGATATGTCGGTCGGCTATCTTTCCGGCTTCCTGGGCGCCTGCGCGGCCATCGCGATGGTCACCTGGGGATGGCCTGGGATAGTGGCGATACTCTTCGTGCTCGCGCTCGGCCTCCTCGCGGGCCTGCTCATGGCGATTCCGATCGCCAACTTGGGCGTTCCCGCCTTTATCGCGACGCTCGCCGGCTGGCTCATCTACCGCGGCGCCCTGCTCCTGGTCACGTTGAAGACCGGCACTATCAT
>Ga0326727_10002147_pt1 | contig 69254 bp, 40 predicted proteins | sample MB2enrmetagenome_FD_207643 | JGI IMG/M metagenome (GOLD analysis project Ga0326727, IMG submission 207643) | Lab enriched peat soil microbial communities from McLean, Ithaca, NY, United States - MB29MY | ecosystem: Environmental > Terrestrial > Soil > Wetlands > Peat | place: USA: New York...
AAACCCGCATGGGCCGCTACGACTTCTCCTCCTGGACCCTGCTCATGGCCTCCATCATCATCTTCGCCACCCTCTGGGGCATCCTCTTCAAGGAGTGGCAGGGCACCAGCGCGCGCACCAAAGCTCTAGTTGCCGCCGGCCTCATCCTGCTCGTCGGCTCAACCATCATCATCGGCTACGGCAACTACCTCCTCTCCCTCCACCAGTAAGGTGGAAGGGATCTCGTAATGGGTGCCCCACATCTCGCTCTTGAGATGTGGGATCTTTGCTCTTGTTTTTTCGTTTGTCATCCTGAGCGAGCGCAGCGAGTCGAAGGACCTGCGGTTCGTATCGCCAAACCGCAACCGCCCAAACCGTTCTCCCTGTTACCCCCTGCTTTCGCCCCTACTGCGCCCCCGCGTACCCCCGCTCCCGCATCCACTTCAGCAGTAGCGCATCCGGCCACACGCTCAACTGCGCGTTCCCCACTCCCAGCCCCGACCCATGCCCCCCGTGCTGGAACAGGTGCATCTCCGCCGGTACGCCCGCCTTCACCAGAGCCTCATAGAACATCACGCTGTTCATGATCGGCACCGTATGGTCGTCCGTCGTCGAAAACAGGAACACCGGTGGCGTCTGCGCGGTCACATGCAACTCCGCCGACATCGCATCCAGCTCCGCCTGCGTCGGCGCATCGCCCAGCAGAAACGTCCGCGAGCCTCGATGCGCGTATGGGTCCTGCATCGTGATCACCGGGTAGCACAGGATCAGGAAGTCCGGTCGGCTGCTCTCCCGCTCCACCGCATCTGCCGACGCCGCGTTCCCCGCATCGAAGTGCGTTCCCGCCGTCGCCGTCAGGTGTCCGCCCGCCGAAAATCCCCACATCCCGATGTGGTCCGCCGCCACGCCGTACTCCGCCGCATGGGCACGCACCATCCGGATCGCCCGCTGCGCATCGCCCAGCTCAATCGGATTGTGATACTTCGGCCCAATCCTGTACCGCAGTTGGATCGCCGCAATCCCATGCGCGTTCAGCCACGCCGCCACATCCGACCCCTCATGCACCACCGACAGATGTTCATACCCGCCCCCCGGCGCAATCACCACTGCCGTCTTCGTCGGGTTCGACGCCGGCAGCCACGCATAGATCGCCGGCTTGTCCGCGTCCGTATCGCCCTGCGCCCCCGGCGCGCCCTCCGGCCACAGTAGAGTCGGCGCCGGAGCATTCGCCGGCATCACCGCTGCCGGTGCTGGAGCGCGCTGCGGCCTCACCGGAGCCGTCCCCCCCTGTGGCGCCGCCATCTGCTGCGCCGCTGGAGCCTGCGCCAGCCCCACTGCCCCGCTCATCGAAATCGCAACCGCACCCGCCAACAAAAATCCGCTCCGCCGCATCATCCCTCCCCTTCAAACTCCGCGCTCCATCCTACCCGCACCATTGTGACTGCGTCATCAGGTTCATCATCCGTAACAGGATGCCCCAGGTCTTTGCCGTTGCCTGTTCTTGCCGTCATCCTGAGCGTAGCGAAGGACCCCTGTATTTCGCTGTTGTTTGTTTTCGCTTATGGCGCCCAGCAATTCACAAAGCTCGCCCCCGCCTCACTCCGCACCCGCACCGCCCCACACTCCACCGGAACCACCACCGCCCGCCCCATCGGCAGCTCCACATCCTCGCAGCCCCCGCTCACCACCACCGCCTCGCCACGCAGCCCCACCACGCACCCCGCCCCCTCCACCGGAACCACCGCATCGCCGCCCGCCGCCACGTCGTACCGGTCCACCACAAAGTACCTCTGCTCGATCAGCCTTATGAACCCATCCATCGCCCGCGGCCTCACCTTGCCCGCCGCCGTACGCATCTTCATCGCGCGCAGCCCCTGCTCCAGATGCAGCTCCCGCCCTCGCCCGTAGTCGTACAGCCGGAAGGTCGCATCGCTGGTCTGCTGCGTCTCCAGCAGCACCACCCCCGGCCCAATCGCATGCACCGTCCCCGCGTCCACAAACACCATCTCCCCCGCCTCCACCGGCACCCACTCCAGCAGCTCTTCCAGCGTCCCATCCACAACCGCCGCCCGCACCGCCTCCGCCGTCACGCCTTCGCCGAGCCCCAGCGCAATCGTCGCCCCCGCCTCCGCCTCCACCACGTACCAGCACTCCGTCTTGCCTCGCGGCTGCCCCATCGCCCGCGCCATCGCATCGTCCGGATGCACCTGCACCGACAGCTTCTCATTGGGAAACAGCAGCTTCACCAGCAGAGGAAACTCCGCCGCCGCCTGCGCCAGCGTCTGCCCCGTCAGCGCGCCTGTCTCCACCACGCACTGCGCCCCGGTCAGCCAAGCCTCGCCCACCGGCTCCGTCGTTCCCGTCACCGCGTACCACGGCCGCAGGTCGAGCCTTCCCCACGGCCGCGCGCTGAACCACGGCGCCAGCCGAAACGGCCCCAGCCCTCCCCTCTTCAATCCCTTACTCTCCATCCATCCCCTCAATCGTTATGCATACGAGTTTGTCATTCTGACCCTGACCCTGAGCGCAGTCGAAGGGGAAGGGGAAGAATCCCCGCATTTTGTCTTTGCACTTGAACTCAATCGTCCTCATCCTTCTTCGCCTTCTTCTGCCTCTCGGTCAACTGCGCCGGCACCGCCGCATCGCCCATCGCGTCCCGCCACAAGATTACATTCAGCTTGCTCGGGTCCGCCCGGTCCGCGTGTGTAAAGTCCATCTTCGCAGACTCCTTCGCTCCCACCGCCGAGGCCGCATTCGCAGTGTAGATCAGCCCATTCTCGCGGTTCGCGTAGTCCGCCGCAAACGGCCTCTGATCGCCCGGCCCCGCAAACATCGGCCCCATCAGCGGCGCCAGCGCATCGTTGTTGTTCATCGGCGGCAGCCCCAGCAGCGTCTCCATCGTCCGCACCACGCTCACCGTCGTATAAAACCGGCTGTCCACAAACGCACCTCCGTCCGCCGCCCTCGGCGCATACTTGCTCACCACCAGCGCCAGGCTCCTGTGCGCATCCACATGGTCGGCGCCGTTCTGCGCATCGTCCTCCAGAATAAAGATCGCCGTATCCTCCCAGTACGCCGAGTGGGACACCGCATCCACCACCCGTCCCACCGCCAGATCGTTGTCCGCCACCGAAGCCTTCGGCGTCGGCCCGCCCGCCACCGTCCCCGCCGTATGGTCGTCGCCCAGCCGCATCGTAATGTAGTTCGGCATGGTGTCCTTCCCCGCCGCCCGCTCCGCCACCCATCCCGCAAAGTGCCGCAGAAACACCTCCGCACGTATCTGATCCGGCACCCTCAGATTGAAGTCCGGGGCCTCCTCCGCGAAGTGTCCCACCAACTCCGGCTTGGTCGCCACATTGCGCACCAGCAGCGGAATCGCCCACGGCCACTTGCTCACTCCCCCGCCCCACTCCGCCGGAATCGCCTCCCCCATCTGGATCGCGTCCCGCACGCACTTCACCCCCTCCAGCAGCGGCCCCTCCTGCGAACTCCCGCTCTTCTTCGCCCCGCAGAACGTCGACGAAATAAACTCCCCGAAATTGTAGTGCGTCCTGCCGTGCGCCTCCGCGTTGCCCCACATATACCCGCTCGCCGGCTCATTCACATCCGCAATCTTCTGCAGCAGCGGATACCCGTTTGCCACCACACCCTCGTAGTCGTACGTCCGCTGCGCGTTGCGATACTGCTGCTGCCACGTCTTCTCGTTATAGTCCGTGCTGATCGCCGCGTTCGACCACTCATGCCCGTCGCCCGACACCTCGCCCGAGTCAAAAAAATTGTCCAGCACGCCAAACTGCAACGCCAGCTTGTGCTGGTTCGGCGTCACGCTCTCGCCATACATCGCCAGCCGCGCATCTCCATTCCCCACCGGCCTCCCGTTCTGCTTCAGGTCGCCGAACAGTTGATCGTACGTCCGGTTCTCCTTAATGATGTAGATCACATGCTTGATCGGTCCCGCACTTTTGTTGTCATCCCCACTTCTTTGTTTGTCATCCCCTATATTTTGTTTGTCATCCTGAGCGGAGCGCAGAGCAGTCGAAGGACCCGCGGTTGTCTTTGTGGAAGCCGCAAACTCTATCCTCTCTTCCGCTGCCTTCATCCGGTTCGCCTGCATCACCTCCGCCGTCGCAACCTTCAAGTCCACCGCACTCACATCCACCGCCGCCAGAGACCCATACAGCAGCGTCGCAATATAACTGAAATCGCTCTTCCTCCGCGAAGCCGCTCCCGCAACCTCACGCTGCGCAAAATTATTCGGCCCCGTCCCCCGTCCCTTGTCCGTCGCAACATACAACTTCTCGCCAGCCCCCGAACCGGGTGCCACATTCATGGCGGCTTTATCGCCATGAGTGGGAACCAGAGCCACCGACATCGGCATCCACTCCGTCGGAATGAACCCCACCGGCTCCACCATCCCCTGCTTCGCCGCCGCAGCCGTCAACCGTCGCGTCTCAATCACCGCCACCGCGTCCGACCCCATATTCGCCGCATACAACCGGCTCCCATCCGCGCTCACCGCCAGCGCCACCGGCTCCGCCCCAAAATAGCTCTGCCCCGGCAGCCGCGTATCGAAGTACCCCTTCATCGCAAACTTCGATGAACTGGGTGACTTCGATGAATTGGGTGCCCCATTCATGACGGTTTTATCGTCATGAGTGGGATTGCCGCCGCTGATATCGATCGCCGCAACCGCGTCCCGGTTTGCCAGCGCCACATACAGCGTCTTCCCATCCGGGCTGATTTCCAGCGCGCACGGATGCGTCCCCGGCTTCACCGGATCGCTCGGCTTCAGCAGCGCCAGCCTCCGCCCTACCGTCCCATTCACCAGATCAAGCTCGACCACCTCGCTCGCATTCCACAGTGCCACAAACCCGCGCGCCCCATCCTTCGACACCGCCACCGCCACCGGATACGTACTCGGCACCGCATCGCTCTCCGAAAGATCGAATCGCTTCACAACCTTTCCCGCCGCCGCATCGATCAACAGCGCGTCATCCGAAAGATTATCCGCGACCAGCAGCCGCCCGCCAGCCACCAATCCGGGTGCCCCACTCATGACGGCTTTATCGTCATGGGTGGGGTCAATCACCGCAATCGCCGCCGGATACGGCACTCCCAGCGTCCCATCCACCCCGCCCACCAGCTTCGTCTTCCGCGCCCCCTCCAGCTTCTGCAGCCCAATCGGGATCAATCTCTCCGGCGTAATCTTTCCCGCATCGAATCCATACACCGCAATCCCATTCCCCACATCCCCCTTCTCACTCCCCGCCGGGTCCGTCAGCGAAGCCATGCTCGCGTACAGATGCCTCCCATCCGCGCTGAACGCCAGCCCCGAGTACAGCGTCTGCTTGCCCGTCGTCGCCGTCCTCTCGTCGGGAAAGTCCACCACCCTCCCCGTCCGCGTGTCCATCACCGCCAGCGACTGCTCATACTTCGACTCGAACGTCCCATACCCCGCATTCACCGTCACCACATAGCGCCCATCCGGCGACACCGCCATCGACACCGGCTCCGAGTTCACCCTCTGCGGACTCCCCGGCGCCGCACCCAACTGTTTACTCGAAGGCAGATCGACCACCGTCCCCGCTCCCTGCCCCTGCGCTCCCGCCGCCGACAGCATCGCTATGCCCAACCCAACCCACGCGCCACTCCACACTCCGCATCCACGCATCATCCCAACCCTCGCATCTCTCATCCACTCACCCTAACAAATCCCTCTTGCGCTTCCATTACAAAACTCTTACACCCCGCCGGAACCGCGCCCTGCTAGCGTCGAATCTAACCGGAAGTACGGCAACCTCCGAGGTCAATTCAACCCAATGTCGCCAACCCTCCTTATCCCCGAAGCGCCCGCCGCCGGCCCCCGCGCACAAACTGCCGTCCCCGTCTCCGCACCCGTCGCCCCCGACCCTCTCGCCGCCCACCGCATCGCCGCCGCTCGCCGCTCCGCCGAGGTCGCCCGCCGCGTCAAGCAGGACCTGCGCATGGGCCGCGCTCATCAGCAGGGCCGCATCAACTGGATCACCACCGTCGTCATGGCCCTCTTCCACACCGGCGCCGTCGCCGCCCTCTTCTGCTTCTCCTGGAAGAACCTCGCCGTCTTCGCCGTCACGTACTTCTTCGCCATCAACGTCGGCATCGGCATGGCCTACCACCGCCTGCTCACTCATCGCGGCTATCGCGTTCCCCGCTGGCTGGAGTACTTCATCACCGCCTGCGGAACCATGGCCCTCGAAGGAGGCCCCATCTTCTGGGTCGCCACCCACCGCGTCCACCATCAGAACTCCGACCAAGAGGGAGACCCGCACACTCCGCGCGACGGCGCCTGGTGGTCGCACGCCGGTTGGATCATCTCCGGCCGCGCACTCCACTCCGAGACCGCCCTGCTCGGCCGCTACGCACCCGACCTCACCCGCGACCGCGGCCACGTCTGGCTCTCCAGGTTCCACTGGCTCCCGCTCGCCGTCTCCGGCCTGGCGCAGATCGTCATCGGCGCGGCCCTCGCGCCCGCCGGCCACGTCCTCTACGGAGCAGTCTCGATGCTCCTCTGGGGGACCTTCCTGCGCGTCACCATCGGCCTGCACGCCACCTGGCTGGTCAACTCCGCAACCCACATCTTCGGCACTCGCCGCTTCGACACCCACGACGACTCACGCAACTCCTGGTGGGTCGCTCTCCTCACCGGCGGCGAGGGATGGCACAACAACCACCACGCCCACCCCGTCAGCGCCCGCCACGGCCTCGCCTGGTACGAGTTCGACATCAACTACTACGGCATCTGGGTGATGGAGAAGCTCGGCCTCGCCCGTAAAGTCGTCATCGCCAAATACGATAAGGCCAACCCCAAACCCGCCGGCGTCCTCTAACCCGCAAGCGCGACGATGCACCAAGGGCCAAAGGCCCGATCTATACCAGCCTAGGGCGAAGCCCTAGGAACCAGGCCCATCCAATCTGAAGAGGGCTGAAGGCCCGACCTATAGTTCGTGTGGGAGAAGAAATCCTATGGGCAGTCGGATACCCCATCGTCGACGCAGCATTATCGCGTCGGGGCGGTCATCTGGGCCCATGCCGTTTACCGTAAGATGGTTCTCATGCCGGACCATAATCAAACGGACACGCAGGAATGATCGGATATCGAGTATCTAGCAGCAGTGTAGCAATCGCAGATGATGTAGGTGAACTCGCTGAAGTCCTTTGCGCCGGTTTCATCGTGTGGACGACAGAATTTGTGACCCATCAGCTCCACAGCGGTGATTCGCTCAATGGGATAGATACGTCTGCCCATGAAGTACCATGGCCCTGGGTCGCTCGCCCAATGAAACCCGTTCAAGATTTTCTGCTTTGAGCGATTGTAACCAAGCGTGTAGCCTTCGAGAACGTCCGTGCGCGGTCGTCCTACACCATCGGTGTACTCAACGCGCATGAACTGCCGGGTGCGTATTCCTGCGAGGATCAACTCTTCAACCATCATTTTCCAACCTCAACTGAGAATTTCCGGCTCCCGGACTGGATAAGGACATTGTACTATACTCGTGATCAGGCTGGTAGCTCTTCAGGGGGAGAAGTGGTAGAGTCTGAAATCTGCGTTGACGAATAACAGCGAACGCTTGCGTTCAGATAAATCCCCTCGTATCGTCAAGGTATGGAATCGATACGCCAAGAGCTACCTGAACTCCGCAACCTCATCTCAGAAGCCCCCCTAATTCTGTCTACAACGGACCTGCCGCACACTGCGAGTAGGTGGAACAACCGATAGCCGTGCAATTCCTCCACGCCATTGCCGGGTTCCTTGTCTTTATTGGGCTAGCACTACTGCTCGGTTGGATGATAAAGCGTAATATGCGCAGACTAAAACCGTCTCATTCAGACGGCGACTTGATAGATGCAACTCAGCAGCAGCTAATTAAAGAAAGAGCTGAAAGAGAGGCTTTTTCCTCTATCTATCGTGTTGGGTGCTGGATTACTTTTGTGCCAGTGTTCATTGGGTGCTGGATTTACTGTATTGACACTTACGGATTCCTGTTGGGCGTAGGGCTTGGCTGGCTTCCCAGCGCAATCGTAGGTGTTATTGCAGCGTTCCTGTGGCCGTTGGCTCTCTTCCTCTTACTCTACTATTCGTGATTTTCCACTCACTCAGCCAATACACTTTCAGACACCACCAGAACTGTAGGCACCCCCCTCACCCCTCCGGCAAATTCATCTTCTGCTCCACCATCTCGCCCGCCCTTACCAAATCCACCTCTTTCACCTCCAGCGTGTAGCAGTCCTCGTCCTCCACCTTCCCCTCTGCGTTGGCCGCAATGCGGTTCCAGATTCCCGCCTCCTCCAGCACTCGCACCACATCCTCCGCATCGCTGCGATGCCCAAACGCCCCCAGCACCGCCGTCGTCCCATCGTCCACCGCCTCATCAGCCTCCTCGACCTCCTGCACCGGAAACAGCCCCATCTTCTCCCGCAGAATCTGCATCCCGCGCCGCAGTTCGCGCTGTTGCACGATGATCTGCAGAGCCACCGGAGGCCCTCCGTAGAACGACCCACCCCCGCCCAGCTCCTTCGCCACATCCCGCACCTCGATCTCCATCCCCTCCGCCTCCAGATAGCCGATAGCCTCCCCCGCCGCAATCGCGTCATGGAAGGTCGTCAGCACCACCATTCCCTTCGCCAATCCCTTCGCCGCCGGCTCCGGCTTCATCTCCGGCTCGCGCTGCGCCCGCGTATAAAACTCAACCCCCGCGGAGGAACCAGCCTCCGCAAAGCGCCCCGCCGCAACACCGAATCTCGCCTCCGTCGCGGGCGCGACCTCCACCTGCAACCTTCGGTTCCCCATCTCGTTGCGCAGCACGCCCTGCGCCATCTCCGTCAGATCGCCGGGCCGCTCCGCCAGCCCCAGCAGCTCCTCGTCCGACATCTCGCGATACAACTCGCTCAGCCGCCGACTCTCCGCACCCCAATCCGCTCCATCTCTCATCGCCCGAGAATATCACCCGCCACTGAACTTCCCGCCCTGCCTCTGCGTAGTACACTCAGTACCAAACCCGACCCTGACGAGGTAGCCGATGTTCTTCCTCACCCTTCTCGCCCTTCTCTACTTCCTGCCCACCATCGTCGCGGCCGGCCGCGGCCACGGCATCGCGCTCATCCTCCTGCTCAATCTCTTCTTTGGATGGACGGTCATCGGCTGGTTTGTCCTGCTGCTCTGGGCGCTCGTCTCCTGCCCCTGCTACCGCGTCGTCCACGTTCCCGTCCCCTACTACTACCCGCTCAATCCCTGGCGCCGCTAATCCTCCCCGCCCCAGCCCGAATTACGCCATGAACATCAACCGACGCCGCGGAGCCATCGCCCTTGCCATCACCCTCGGGGTGTTGATCGTCGGCGGCCTCATCGCCTTCAACATCGCCTGGATCATCCTCAACGAGCGCCGCCTCGCCCTGCTTGTCCTGGGCCTCATCCTCTTCGGCCTGCTCACCGCCGGCGTCGTCCTCAACACTGTCTTCCTCGTCCGCGAGGTCCGCCGCAACGAGCGTCAGGACTCCTTCCTCAACGCCGTCACCCACGAACTCAAGACCCCCATCGCATCCATCCGTCTCTACCTCGAGACCCTCCAGCGCCACACCGTCCCCGAACCCCAGCGCCACGAGTTCTACAACATCATGTTGGCCGACTCCGACCGTCTCCTCGCCACCGTCGAGCAGGTTCTCAAGGCCGGCGAACTCGGCGCCCGCCGCCCCCAGGATCGCGCCCTCCTCGAGCTCGCCCCGCTGGTCGCAGACTGCATCGCCATCACCCTCCTGCGCCACCACCTCCCCGCCGAATCCATCCAGCTCGCCCCCGTCTCCGGCAACGTCCGCCTGCACGTCCGCGTCGTCCCCGAGGACCTCCGCACCGCCGTCCTCAACCTCCTCGACAACGCCGTCAAGTACTCGCCCAACGGGGTTGATGTCCGCTGCTCGCTCGCCATCGCCGGCTACTCCAACGTCGCCCTCACCATCGCCGACCGCGGCGTCGGCATCGCCCCCAACCAGCTCAAGCGCATCTTCAAGCGCTTCTACCGCGTCCCCGGCCGCAACGCCGCGCGCATCCGCGGCACCGGCCTCGGCCTCTTCCTGGTCCGCGCCATTGCACGCCAGCACGGAGGCAGCATCACCGCCGCCAGCCCCGGCCCCAACCTCGGCGCCACCATCACCCTCACCCTCCCCCTCGCCAACCCCGGCAACTCCTCGGCATAGTTCCTAACTTTTTCCGGAACTGCGTTTCGCCTGTGTCCGTATCATTGTCATTCTGGCAAAGCCGGAATCCAAAGCCGGAATCAAGGAGGCGCAACTCCATGTCGACAACCGCAGAGGCAGTCATCCCTCCCGTTTCGCGCAGACGACTCATCCAGATCACCGCCCTGGCTTGGTTCGCCGTTATCGGTTTGGATTTCTTTCTGGACGCCGGGCTTCTGGCTCGCTTTTACCGCTGGGACCTGCCGGGCTTCCTGCCGCCGCTCAAGATGTTCCAGTTCATCCCCTTCGGCTACGCCGCATTTCTGCTCTGGACCATCCTGCTGGTCTGGCTCATGACCAGGCTCTCCATCACTGGCTTTCGCGCAGGTGCGATCTTCGGTTTGAAGGTTGGGATTCTCCTCGCTGCGGCTGGCTTCTTCGGCCAGGTCTCCGTCTTCGCACTTCCCGCCAGGATGCTCTTGCTCTGGTTGGTCGCGAACACGTCGATCTTTACCATAGCTGGCGCAGTCACCGGCGCGGCTCTGGCGGCCCAGCGCCTGCGCCCGATCGCGCGTCGCGTGGTGGCGCTCGTCCTTCTCTGTCTCGTCGGCGGCATCGTCTTGCAGAACATCGGCCCCAACCCGGCCGCAAAAATCTTCCCCGGCCGCGTCGGCATCCATTGGGACAAGAATTGATCGCGGCGAATCGCCCCATGATCTACGATGAGTCCATGACCGCGATGAGTCCTTCGTCTTGCTTGATGACCTATCCGTCTTGCTCGATGACCTATCCGTCTTGCTCGATGAACTGTCCGTCTTGCTTAAGGGCACGGCTTCAGCCGTGCCGTAAACTCGCCCTCCTCAGCGGGGCTTTAGCCCCTGAGGTACGCTTCGTAAAGGAATCAGACCGCCGCAACTTAGGGCAGTACCTGCGCGACCAGTCCATATGACCCCATCCCCCCTCATCGCCCTCATCGAAGACGAAGAGCACCTCGCCCAGGGCCTGCTCTTCAACCTCGCCGCCGAGGGCTATCGCACCCACCACGAATCCGACGGCGACGCCGCCCTCGCCTATCTCCTCGATCCGCCCGAAAAGATCGCCGCCATCGTCCTCGACTGCATGTTGCCCGGCACCGACGGCTTCGCCATCGCCCGCGCCCTGCGCGACCTCCAGTGCTTCACCCCCATCCTCATGCTCACCGCCCGCACCCGCCCCGAAGACGTCCTCGAAGGCATCGAGGCCGGCGCCGACGACTACCTCCCCAAGCCCTTCGACCTCAACATCCTCCTCGTCCGCATCAAGTCCCTCCTCCGCCGCACCGCGTGGCAATCCGCCCCGTCCCCCTCCGTCGAGCCCGCCCCCCCCGACTCCTACTCCTTCAACCACCGCACCATCCGCTTCGACGCCCTCGAGCTCATTGCCCCGCACCGCACCACCCGCCTCACCGTCATGGAGGCCGACCTCCTCCGCTACCTCACCCTCCGCCCCGGCCAGATCGTCTCCCGCAAACAGATCCTCGAAGAGGTCTGGCGCGTCCGCGAGGACACCGACACCCGCGCCATCGACAACTTCATCGTCCGCCTCCGCCGCTACATCGAGGACGACCCCTCCAACCCCGTCCACCTCACCACCGTCCGCGGCGTCGGCTACCGCTTCCTCCCCAACCCTTGAACCTTCAGCACAATACGGCATGCAATACTGAATCTTCTTCCGATAACTAAAAAGAAAGCAAACTTCCCGTGGACCGCCCCCAGCCCGTCGCCCTTGCTTCGCCACACAGTGATACTCCTCTGCCCGAGGGAACTACACAACTCGGCGGCGCTGAAGCGTCGGAACTCAGGGAACAACTTAAGCAAGGGAACCTGGAAGGTCTGCGCGCCTATCTCGCTCGTACGCGAATCGAGCGCGATTGGCAGGATCGCATCTTCATGCTGCAGCTCACCGTTTCCAGCATTCGTCTCCCTGCGTTGGACTTTGCCTGCGACACGGAACCGGAGGCTGCCGATCTTTTTCTGCTCCGCTGTGCCTTCTTCTCCGGTCTCGCTCTTGCCATGCGAGGCGGTGGAACCTGTGATCAGGTGACGAAGGTAAACTTTCGCAACTCTGCGGAGTGCATCAAGGCCGCTCTTGCTGCACTGGAGAAGGCAGCAAAGCTGGACGCACAGGATCCCACAGCCTTTGCCTACATCCTGCCCTGCCTGTCCATCTTTGGCACGCTCGACCGTTGGCAGCATTATGCCTTTCAGCAGGCAACAACCCTCGCCCCCGATCTGGTGCATGCGTATTTCACAATTGTGACCAGGCTCTCAAAGAGATGGGGTGGCAGTCACGAGCAGTCTCTCGACTTTGCGCGCCAGGCCATCACCAAGGCCGGCCCCGGCAGCGATATGGCAGCCTGCCTCTTCCGCGCGCATTATCTGGTCTGGAGTCACTTCACGGGCTTCGACAGTGATATTGCGGGAGCGTACGCCTATCGCGATAAACCCGAGGTTCTGCGCGAACTCGAAGCTGCATTCGATGCCTGGACACAGCCGCCATACGCACCGCGCCGCTCCAGCATTCCCTTTCTCCACCAGGCGGCCTACTGGTTCTATGTAGTGGACGACCGGGAACGCCTGCAACGGGCCCTCTCGCTGACAAACAATGTTTTCAGTACAGCAGGATGGGGCTCCGGGGAATCGGGCATAAAAAAATATGCCAGGGCGGTCCTCTTCGCCAACGGTGAGGCGCCGCCATCTGAAAGGCTGCAGAACTTAACCAGTTATATATGTCTCAAACGCATTGCCGACGGCATCGGCGAAATGCAGCAAGGCAAGTTTGACAAAGCCGAAAAATTGCTAAGCTCAGTTCTTCAGATGGCGCGGGCCGCTCCGCCGGATGAATCCACTTGCCTCGTTCCGCTCGCCCTCTTCAGCCTGTGCTTATTTCATAAAAAACAGGGCCGCTCCGAGGAGGCTCGCAAGCTGCGCACGCAGGCCATAATCCTGCTCGACGCAATCGACCCTGACAAGGCTCCACTGGAGCTGGCAACCTATCACCGCATTATGGCCCAGGTGTTGAAGAACCTGGGCGAATACCGCCGCGCAATCCCCTTCTGGGAGCAGGCAATCCGCCTGATGGAGGATGACATTACCCCCACCAAGATGGCGGACATGCTGCATCACATGGGCGCATGTTATTGGATGATTGGCCTGTCGGATCATGCCGCGGTTCCCTTGCGGGCTGCTTATAAAATCTTTTCCGACTACCCCGAGGACCCCCGGCTGCCGGCCGTTCTGGTCAATCTCGCCAACTGCCTGCGCAAAAACTCGCCGGATGAAGCCGAAGCGCTTTATACAGAGTCGGCAAAACTGCATAGTGAGCGGATGCAGCTTCAGTCCGTATCGGCGGCGTGGGTCAATCTAGGCGTCCTCTGTTCCGAACAGGATCGTCACGCCGAGTCGTTGGAGTTTTACCAGAGGGCCCTGCGCGTGCGCGAGCAGATTCCCGGAACGCCACCCGCCTCCATCGCCACGGTGCACAACAATATCGCGAACTGCTACAGGCGCATGGGCAAGTTCAGCGAAGCCCATGAGTCCGTCAATCGCGCCATCCAGCTTCTCTCCGCCAATGACCTCGCGCTTCCCTACGCCTATGGCACGCGCGGTCTGGTCTTTCTCGACTCCGGCGACGATGGTCAAGCCGTCGAATGGCTCCGCAAAGCCGTGGCGGAGCAAAACAACCGGCCCAGCCCCAATTTAGAAAGCATGGCAGAAGATCTGGAGAAAGAGATCGCCGCCCTGAATAAACTGGGCCGCCAGGATGAGGCGGCTATAGCACAGCAGTCTCTGGCTTCGGTTCGTTCAACGATTCAGGCAATTGCGCAGTCAGATTGCGAAAAAGGTTCCGGAAAGACACAGCCAGAGGGCGCGGTCCTTGTCGAACTCACATTTGGCAGTTGGCCAGATCGTCCGGGCCTGCGCAGGAACATGACTTTGCTGGCCGAGAGTCTGTCGCAAATCGTGCGCGAGCAGGACGCCGGCTTTTACAGCAGTCGTGTCGCAATGCCGGAGAATACGACACTGATTTTTTACGGGCCCGATGCCGAGCTGCTCTTCAGGGTTCTTGAGCCATCGTTGACCAGCGAACCCATCTGCGCCGGAGCGAGAGTAGTAATCCGGCAAGGCGCTTCGCACAGAGAAATCGTCGTGCCGAGCCCATCCACGACGTTGAACTGAACCTAGCGCCGGGTCCCCCACATCTCGGGGGCCCCGGCGAGCGCAGTTGCTCGCTGGGGTAAGCATCTCGATTCTGAGATGTGGGAGATGCCGCCTGCCCCACCCCCCGCACTCCCATCCCTAACCAATTCACCTGCTCTCCGTCTGACGTACATGCGCCTCTGCCGGCATCGCTCCTTCCATCGCCTTGCAGATCGTCTTCCCGGCGCATCGCTCTCATCCATCAACGAATCACAACCCCGTTTCAGCGCCATAAAGTTTTCCCGCATATAATTGGCCGCTGAAACTTGAAAGGGTGATCCATGGGCCTCAAAAGGTTTTTCGCTCTCGTTGCAGCCACCGTCCTTCTGACTGTCGCCTCCTTCGCGCAAACCCTGCCGCAAGGCGTTCAGAAGGTGACCGCCGTCGAGGGCGTCACGGAGTACGCCTTTCCCAACGGCCTGCACGTCCTCTTGTTTCCCGACAACTCCAAGCCCAAGATCACCGTCAACGTCGTCTACCGCGTCGGCTCGCGCAACGAAGCCTATGGCGAGACCGGCATGGCCCATCTCCTGGAGCACATGACCTTCAAGAGCGCCGAGGACGGCCGCGAGCTCTTCAAGGACCTCACCAACCGCGCCGCCGGCAACTTCAACGGAACCACATCCTTCGACCAGACCATGTACTTCGAGACCGTCAACGCCAGCGACGACAACCTCCGCTGGGCGCTGGACCTGGAGACCGACCGCATGGCCCACATGACCATGCTCAAGAAGGACCTCGACAGCGAGATGACGGTGGTCCGCAACGAGATGGAGGCCGGCGAAAACAGCCAACTCAACGTCCTCGACGAGCGAGTCATGGCCGCCGCCTTTAACTTCCACAACTATGGCAAGACCGTCATCGGCGACCGCACCGACGTCGAGCGCGTTCCGATTGAGAATCTCGCGGTCTTCTATCACAAGTACTATCAGCCCGACGACGCCGATCTCATCATCGCGGGACAGTTCGACCCATCCAAGGCGCTGGCCATGGTCTCCCAGACCCTCGGCGCGCTGCCCCGGCCGGCGCGTGTGCTCACCCAGCCCTACACCGTCGAGCCCACCCAGGAAGGCGAGCGTTTCGTCACCCTCCGCCGCATCGGAGACATTCAGGCAATCATTGCGGTCTACCACATTCCGGCCGCGCTGCATCCCGATCTCGCGCCCCTCGAAGTCATGTCCCAGGTGCTCGGCGCTGCGCAGACCGGCCGTCTGTATAAGGCGCTGGTGGACACCAAGAAGGCCGTCGCGGTCAGCATGGGCGCAAACGCCATGCACGACCCCGGAATTGCGCTGGTATTCGTGCAGCTCAAGCCGGAGCAGTCCATCGACGACGCCCAGCAGGTTCTGCTCAAGACGGTCGAGGGCCTGGCCGCCGATCCGCCCACGCAGGAGGAGGTCGATCGCGCCAAGGCACGCATCCTCAAGAGCATTGAACTGGCAATGACGGACTCGCAGACGGTTGCCATGTTGCTTGGCCAGGACGCGGGCAACGGCGACTGGCGCTCCTTCTACCTCATGCGCGACGAGGTAGGCAAAGTCACCCCCGCCGACGTCACGCGCGTGGCCGGGGCCTACCTCAAGTCCTCCAACCGCACGCTCGGCGAGTTCATTCCCACCAAGACTCCCGATCGCGCCGAGATTCCCGCCACGCCCGATCCCGCTGCCCGCTTCAAGGACTACCACGGCGGCGCGGCCATTCAGGAGGGCGAGACCTTCGATCCCACGCCGCAGAACATCGAGGCCCGCGTCATCCGCGCCAAACTGCCCAACGGTCTCAAGCTCGTCATGTTCCCCAAGAAGACCCGCGGCGGCACCGTCTCGGCCACCATCGACCTCCGCTTCGGCGACGAGAAGTCGCTCTTCGACAAATCTGCCGCCGGAACCATGGCCGGTGGCCTGCTCATGCGCGGCACCACCACCAAGAACCGCCAGCAGATTCAGGATGAGACCGACCGCCTCAAGGCGCAGATCAACATCACCGGCCACTCCTCCTCCGTTTCGGTCTCCCTCCGCACCCTGGACGCCAACCTCGCCGATACGCTGCGCTTCACCCGCGAACTCCTGCGCGAGCCCAGCTTCCCCGCCACCGACTTCGAGCAACTCCGCCAGCAGCGCATCGCCCTCGCCGAGAGCGGCAGGTCCGACCCCTCAACCCTGGCCTCCATGGAGATGGATCGCCACATGAACCCGCAGTACCCCCGCGGCGACGTGCGCTACACCTCCACCATCGACGAGCGCATCGAGGACCTGAACAAGCTCACCCTCGACGACGCGCGCCAGTACTACAAGCAGTTCTATGGCGCCAGCGAGGGAGAGATCGTCATCAGCGGACAGTTCGACCCCGCCCAGATGAAGAAGCTCGTCACCGAACTCTTCGGCGATTGGAAGAGCCCCAGTCCCTACGCGCGCCTTCACTATAGCTACGTCCCCGTCGCGCCCATCAACGACAAGATCGAAACCCCCGACAAGCAGAATGCCCTCTTCCTCTTTGATATGCCGATGAAGATGAGCGACGAGGACCCCGACTACGCGGCCCTCACCATCGCCGGCATGATCTTCGGCGGCTCGCCCAACTCACGGCTCTTCCAGCGCATTCGCGTCAAGGACGGCCTCAGCTACGGCGCCTCTGCCGGATTCACCATTCGCACCAAGGACGACGGAAGCCTCCTCTCCGGCGGGGCCATCGCCGCGCCCCAGAACATGGCCAAGGTCGAAGCCGACTTCAACCAGGAGCTTGCCCTCGCGCTCAAGGACGGATTCACCGCCGACGAGGTCGCGAAGGCCAAGAAGACCTGGCTCGACGAGCGCGCGCAGCAGCGCACCGAGGAAGGCTCCATCGCGGACCTGCTCAGCAGCCGCGAGCGATGGGACCGCACCCTGCTCTGGGATGCAAAGCTGGAGGCAGCCGTCGCCGCCCTCACGCCCCAGCAGGTCAATGACGCCTTCAAGCGCCACATCGATCCCACCGACATCTCCATCGTCAAAGGCGGCGACTTCAAAAAGTCCGGCACGTATCAATAACCGCTGCGGATGAGCGCAGCCTGTTCTTGCCCGTCATCCTGAGCGAAGGCGCTCACAGCTTTATCGTGAGCGCCGCAGTCGAAGGACCCCCGCATTTGTTTTGGTCGTCGTTTGTTTTGCGGGTGCCCCATTCATCGCAGCTTCTATCGCGATGAGTGGGTTGCCTTCTGTTTGTCGTCCTGAACGGTGTTGCCCGCATAAATAGCAATTGTCATCCTGAGCGAGCGTGTAGCGCGAGTCGAAGGACCTGCGGTTGCCTGTTCTTGCCCGTCATCCTGAGCGAAGTTGCCCGCATAAATAGCAATTGTCATCCTGAGCGAGCGCGTAGCGCGAGTCGAAGGACCTGCGGTTGCCTGTTCTTGCCCGTCATCCTGAGCGAAGTTGCCCGCATAAATAGCAATTGTCATCCTGAGCGAGCGCGTAGCGCGAGTCGAAGGACCTGCGGTTGCTTGTTTTCGTTCGTCATCCTGAGCGCGGCGCAAAGCGCCGAGTCATATCCCTCCGCGTGACGGCCAACCCGTAGACTGAAATCTCCTCTGGCGGTCCCATCCCCGCCGGCGTATGATTCGCACCGAACGAGGCCCGCAAGCCTCGCGTCTTCCTGCTCAAGGAGGCGTCCCATGTCGAAGTGCACTCTGCGCAGCATCTTCACCGTCCTCATCTACGCCGGAGTCGTCATCTTCCTCTTCCCGTACCTCATCGGGCGCCTCACCAACGTCGGCTACTTCGTCTTCGTCGGCCTTGGCCTCGCCGTCGTCTGCGGCGTCCTCCGCTGCTGCTGCACCGAAGGCGAAGAGGGCGACTGCACCGTCGACCCCGCTCCCTCCAGCCCCACCCACCACCACTCCACCACGCACTAGCACTCAATAAATCGGGTGCCCCATTCATCGCGGTTCTATCGCGATGAGTGGGAAGTCGCGCCACAGCTCCATCGTCTCCGCCCCCGATATACTCAACCTATGCCCCGACCGCTCGCCCTGAGAAAACTAGCTGCCCTCGGACTGCTTCTCTTCTCCGCCTCCATCGCGCGCGCCACCGTCTTCTCCCAGCTTCAGGGCGTCGTCCACGACCCGCAGCATCGCCCGCTCACTGCCGCGCACATCACGCTCGCCGCCGTCCGCTCCGCCTTCACCCTCTCCACCGACACCAACTCCGAAGGCTCTTTCACCCTCCCCAACGTTCCCCTCGGCGACTACACCGTCACCGTCACTCACCCCGGATTCCTGACCCTCCAGCAGTCCCTCACCCTCCACTCCGGGACCGCGCCCATCCTCCACCTCCAACTCCAGATCGCCGGCGTCTCCACCACCGTCAACGTCACCGCCGACACACAGGCCGCCAACGCCGACACCGTCACTCCCACCGCGCTCCTCTCCCGCATCGACATAGCCCGAACCCCCGGCGCAGACCGCACCAACTCCATGGCCATCATCACCGACTACGTCCCCGGCGCCTACATGACCCACGACATGCTGCACATGCGTGGCGGCCATCAGGTCGCATGGCTCATCGACGGCGTCGAGATTCCCAACACCAACATCGCATCCAACCTCGCCGCGCAGATCGACCCGAAAGATATTGACTACCTCGAAGTCCAGCGCGGCAGCTACACCGCCGACGTCGGCGACCGTACCTACGGCGTCTTCAACGTCGTTCCGCGCACCGGCTTCGAGCGCGACCGCACAGCCGAGCTCATCCTCTCCGCCGGCAACTTCCTCCAATCCAACGCCCAGTTCAGCCTCGGCGACCACAGCGAGCGCAGCGCCTACTACGTCAGCCTCAACGCCAATCGCAGCGACTACGGCCTCGCCCCGCCCATCGGCGCAGTCCAACACGACGCCTCCAACGGAGTCGGCGGCTTCGCATCCCTCCTTTCGAACCGCACGCCGAAGGACCAGCTCCGCCTCATCGCCCAACTCCGCCGCGACTTCTTCCAGATTCCCTACGACCCCAGCTCCACCGACTTCGAAGCCCTGCAGTACAACTCCAGCGGCCTGCGCGACACCCAGCACGAGACCGACGCCGCCGTCCTCTTCACATGGCTGCACACCCTCAATCCCTCCACCGTCCTCCAGCTCTCGCCGCTCTTCCACTCCAACACCGCCGACTACGACTCCAGCCCCACCGACACGCCAACGGCCACCACCGTCCATCGCGCCTCCAACTACGCCGGCGCGCAGGCCAGTATCACCACCACCGTCGCGCGCAACACCCTGCAGGCTGGCCTTTACTCCTTCGGTCAGCACGACAACTACCGATTCGCCGTCCTCTTCAACGACGGCAGCGGCGCCGCACCCATCAACGAACCCGACTCCACCAACGGCGGCGTGGTCGAAGAGTACGTCTCCGACAGCGTCAAGCCCACCCCCTGGCTCACCCTCATCGCCGGCCTGCGCCAGGCCCGCTTCCAGGGTCAGTTCACCGAGGATTCCACCGATCCCCGCGTAGGCGCAGCCCTCCGCATTCCCCGCCTCAACTGGGTCTTCCGCGCCTTTTACGGCCGCTTCTACCAGCCTCCGCCGCTGCTCACCGCCTCCGGCCCCGTCCTCGCCTACGCCAACGCCAATAGCACCACCCTCGTGCCGCTGCACGGCGAGCGCGACGAGGAGCATCAGTTCGGCCTGCAGATTCCCTACCGCGGTTGGCTCCTCGACGCCGGCACCTTCAAGAACCGCGTCAACAACTTCCTCGACCACTCCAACATCGGCGACTCCAGCATCTACTTCCCCATCACCGTCGACGGTGCGCTCGTCCGCGCCTGGGAGCTCACTCTCCGCTCGCCGCGCATCGCCCGCCTCGGCCAGGCCCACCTCGCCTACTCCAACCAGATCGCCCAGCAGCGCGGCAACATCACCGGCGGCCTCATCTGCACCCCCATCGGCGATCCCGCATGCGACGCCGGATTCAACTACACGCCCGTCGATCACGACCAGCGCAACACGCTGAATGTCGGCTTCAACGCCACGCTCCCCGCCCGCGCCTACGCCTCCACCAATATCTACTACGGCTCCGGCTTCACCAACGGATCGCCCGACCCCGCCACTCCCTACCCCAACCCCTACCTGCCCCAGCACACCACCTTCGACCTCGCCCTCGGCAAGTCCATCACCGAGAGCCTCACCGCCTCCATCACCGCCGCCAACGTCGCCAATCGCCGCGTTCTGCTCGACAACTCCCTCACCTTCGGCGGCTTCCACTTCAACGACCCGCGCCAGCTCTACGCCGAACTTCGCTACCGCTTCCGCTTCTGACCGTTCACTTGACATCCGTATTGCATATCAATACACTTTACATGGTTCGTACGGTTGGCTCGATCGATGATAAAGTCCTTCCACCACGCAGGCCTTGAAAAGTTCTACAGAAAAGACACAAAGGCCGGCATTGACCCGTCTCATGCAAAGAAGCTCCGCAAACTGCTCACGACACTTGACGCAGCCGCGAAGCCGGAAGATATGAACGTCCCCGGATGGGACTTGCACCCATTGAAGGGAACTCTCGCCGGTCATTGGTCGGTCTCGGTCAATGGCAACTGGCGCATAACATTCAAATTCATAGGAATCGACGCGGAAGTCGTCGACTACCAGGACTATCACTAAGCAATTCCCTGTCGACAAGGAGGTCCTAACGATGCCGATGTTCAATCCATCCCACCCCGGAGAAATTCTGCGCGAGTACATGGGCGATAGCCTCACCGTCAGCGCGCTCGCCGCACACCTCGGCGTCACCCGCGCCAATCTCTCCATGATCCTCAATGCCCGCGCTGGAATCTCCGCGCCAATGTCGCTGAAACTCGATGATGCCTTCGGGACCTCAGAGGGTTTCTGGCTCCGCCTGCAGACCAACTACGATCTCGCCCAGGCACGCAGACTCAAAAAAGGAAAAATCCGCCCGGTCAGCACAATCAGGTTGCAAACCAGAAGACTGGCCAGGGCCGCGGCATAATCGACAACTTCAACTGAATCCATGCGCCTCCTCACCCGCTACATCCTCCGCGAAGTCGTCTCCTACGCCCTCCTCGGCGCGGTCCTCTTCACCTTCGTCCTCTTCATGCGCGACATGCCCAAGATCCTCGAGCTTGTCGTCCGCGACTCCGCCTCCCTCACCGACGTCCTGCGCATCTTCGCCTACACCCTGCCCAACACCCTCACCGTCACCCTGCCCACCGCCGTCCTCGCCGGAATCCTGCTCGGCCTCAGCCGCCTCGCCGCCGACAGCGAGATCACAGCCATGCGCGCCTGCGGCATCGGCGCCGTCAGGATCGTCTGGATCGTCTCCATCCTCGCCCTCGCCGCGCTCAATCTCGGCCTGTTCAACGCCCTCTACTTCGCCCCCCGCGCCGCCGGCAACCTGCTCAAGCTGGAAGACCAGCTCAAGACCTCGCAGGCCTCCTTCGAAGTCCAGCCCCGCGTCTTCTACGAAGACTTCAAGAACTACGTCCTCTACGTTCAGGACGTCCGTCCCGCCGCCGGCGCTGCCGCCTGGCACCACATCTTCCTCGCCGACCTCACCCAGCCCGCAAATCCCAACATCACCACCGCCGACCAGGCCCTCGTCTCCAACCCCGGCCCCGCCAACTCGCAAGCCCTCCGCCTGCACCTGCTTGACGGAAGCCAGCACCAGATCTCCCCCACCGACCCAAACCAGTACGACATCTCCACCTTCGCCTCCACCGACCTGCCCATCCAGTTCAACTCCCAGGACGACACGCACATCTCGCGTTCAGACACTCCCCTGCACGCGATCTCGCTCCGCGAACTCCTGCAGCGAGCCCACACCCCCGGCCCCAACTCAGTGTCCCTCAACACCGCCGACGCGCGCGCCGCACGCATCGAACTCAATCTCCGCTTCTCCTATCCCTTCGCCTGCATCGTTCTCATGCTCATCGGCGTCCCACTCGGCCTCTCCTCCCGTCGCGGTGGCAAGAGCACCGGCGTCGTCCTCACCCTGCTCCTCGTCTTCGCCTACTATCTCCTCTCCAACATCGGCGTCGCCTTCGCCAAGTCCGGCAAGCTCTCCCCAGCCCTCGGAGTCTGGGCCGCCAACCTCATCTTCACCGCCTTCGGCATCCTCCTCCTCCAACAGCTCGCCGGAACGGGATTCCTGATTCACTTCTTCCACTCCATCGCCGCATCCCTCGGCAAGATGCTCTCCCCCATCGCCCCCTCGCGCATTCGCACCACCCTCGCGCGGCTCACCCGCCCCACGTCCCACCCGGCTTCCAGCGCAGCCGCCGCACAGCTCTCCTCCATCCACGCAGCCGCCGCCACCGCGCCAGACTCCGTCCCGCCGGCCCACGAGCACGCGCACCATCCCCGCCCAACCCTCGTCCAGCGCATGAGAAGCCTCTTCAACACCAACTTCCCTCTCGTGCTCGACGAGTACGTTATGCGCGACTATGCCACCAACTTCATCCTCTCCCTCGGCGCCTTCGCCCTGCTCTTCATCGTCTTCACCTTCTTCGAGCTCATCGGCGACATCGTTCACAATCACACCCCTCTGCTCACGGTCGGCGACTATCTCCTCAACCTCATCCCCTACATCGTCTCCACCGTCACTCCGCTCTGCTCGCTGCTCGCCGTCCTCATCACCTTCGGCTCGCTCAACCGCAGCTCCGAGCTCACCGCCATGAAGGCCACCGGCGTCAGTCTCTACCGCATCGTCGCACCCATCGTCGTCCTCGCCGCCATCCTCTCCGCGGCCCTCTTCGCCTTCAACGAGTCCTACCTTCCCGACGCAAACCGCCGCCAGGAGGCCCTGCGCGCCGAGATCAAAGGCAAGCCCGCGCAGACCTTCCTCCTTCCCGGCCGTCAGTTCATCTCCGGCCAGTCTGGGCCAGCCGGCTCGCCTGCGCGCATCTTCTACTACCAGGCCTTCGACGCCGACCGCGACGTCTTCGCCAGCCTTACCGTCTTCGAGTTCGATCCCCAGACCTTCACCCTCCAGCGGCGCATCTTCGCCAGAAGCGTGCGCTGGGACCCCAACGTCAACCAATGGGCCTTCAACAACGGATGGCAGCGCACCTTTGCCAGCCAGACCGTCGCCTCCTACCAGCCCTTTACCATCGCCAGCTTCCCCGAGATCCACGAGCAGCCCGCCTACTTCAACAAAGAAGACATTCAGTCGCAGGAGATGAACTACAACGAGCTCACCGCATACATCGCCGATCTGCGCCAGTCCGGCTTCGACACCGTTCGCCTCCGCGTCCAGCTCGATCGCAAACTCGCAGACCCCGCCATCACCCTAGTCATGGCCCTCCTCGCCGTCCCCTTCGCTCTCTTCATGGGCAAGCGCGGAGGCATCGCAGGCATCGCCACCGCCATCGGTGTCGCCATCGCCTACTTCGCCGTCGCTGACACCTTTAGCGGACTGGGGAACATCAACACCCTCCCACCCCTGCTCGCCGCCTGGTCCCCCGATCTCCTCTTCGCCATCGCCGGCTCCTACCTCCTCCTCCGGACCCCAACCTAAGGCACTTTCACTATTGGTGTAGAGGGAAATGAATTGTCATTCTGACCCTGACCCTGAGCGCAGTCGAAGGGGAAGGGGAAGAATCCCCGCATTTTGTTCGCAGCGCGATACTCTACACTATTGGTGAAAACGCTCTATCCCCACATCTTGCTAAATTAGGTAAATTAGGAAGTGACATGAAAACCACCTTTCCCCTCTCTGTCCTCGCCTTCGCCATCGCGGCGTTTCCTCTCGCCGCGCAAACCGCCAAGCCGGCCGCTCCCCCCGCTGCGCAAAAGACCGCCAGCAACACACCGGCAACCGCAGTGAAGACCGCCGCGCCCGCGCGCGACTGCGCCAAGCTGCCCGAGCTCTCCCCCAAGGTTCCCGCGCTTCCCGACGGCCTGCCCTGCGCCAAACCGCTCTACACCATCACCCTCAGCCCCCCCGCCAAACTCAGCGACGTCTCTCCGATGGAAGACCCCAACCTGCGCGATGCCCTCGGCATTCAGTTGCCTTCCACCTTCACCCTGAGCTACATCGACACCAAAGTCGGCAGCGGGTCCCGCATCGCCCCGCGCAAGTGGTACACCATCCAATACACCGGCTACCTCGTCGATGGCACCAAGTTCGACTCCTCCTACGACCACCCCGACCACGCCCCCTTCTCCTTCCTGCAAGGTCCAGGCCCGCAAGGCCAGCGTCAGGTCGTTCCCGGAATGGACACCGGCCTCGACGGAATGCGCGTCGGCGGCAAGCGCCGCATCTTTATCCCTTACCAGCTCGCCTACGGCCCCAACGCTCACGGAAACATCCCGCCAAAGTCCTGGCTCATCTTCGACGTTGACCTCGTCAGCCAAAGCGACAAGGACCCCAGAACCCTGCCGACCTCCGCTACTCCAGCTCCGGCTGCCGCAGCCAAGCCGGCTGCCGCACCGGCTGCGCCGGCAACCGCGCCAACTCCAGCCGCGTCCCCAGCTCCTGCCGCCACTGCGCCTAAGCCACCAACTCCGCCTGCGCCGGCAGCCGCGCCAGCGCAGCCTGCCGCGCCCAAACCTTAAACTCACCCGCAAACCGATAGAAGGCCGGGAGCCCGCCATAGCTCCCGGCCTTCTGTTTTGTCCTTTCACCACTCTGCTCGTCATCCTGTGCGCATCTCAGAATCCCCGTATTAGTTTTGCTTAAGGGCACGGGTTCACCCGTGCCGCTAGTGATCCATTGAAACCGCGGCTTTAGCCGCTGAGGTCAGCTTTCAGTCCATCCACAACTTTGCCTGCGCACGCGCAAACTCATTCCGCCTTTCCTCTATACTTAACTCAGGCCCTCCCCGTGTAATGACCCTCCAAGGAGCCTCCATGCTCTCTCACTCCATCGAAGCCCTTCGCATGACCGGCATTATGGCGTGGCAGATCCTCTGGGCGCTCTCCCTCGGCTTTCTGCTCTCCTCCATCGTCGAGGCCGTCGTCTCCAAGGCCCAGCTCAGCAAGCTCCTCCCAGACTCCTCGCCGAAGACAATCCTCAAGGCCACCGCCCTCGGCGCGGCCTCCTCCTCCTGCTCCTACGCCGCCACCGCCCTCGCGCGCACCCTCTTCCGCAAGGGGGCCGACTTCATCGCCTCCATGGCCTTCCAGTTCGCCTCCACCAATCTTGTCGTCGAGCTCAGCGTTCTCCTCTGCGTCCTGCTCGGCTGGCAGTTCATGGCTGCCGAGTTCGTCGGCGGTCCCATCATGATCGCCCTCCTCGTCCTCCTTCTCCGCGCCACCCTCCGCCCGCGCCTCATCGAAGCCGCCCGCGCCCACGCCAACCGCGGCCTCGCCGGACGCATGGAGGGCCACGCCGCCATGGACATGAGCCTGCACGAGGGCACATTCCTGCAAAAACTCACCTCGCGCCGCGGCATCACCGCCACCAGCCACTACTACTGGATGGACTGGTACTCGCTCGTCCCCGACGTCGCCCTCGGCCTCTTCATCGCCGGCATCCTCGCCGCCTTCGTCCCCTCCAGCTTCTGGCAGGCCTTCTTCCTCGCCGGCCATCCCATCCTCACCCGCATCTGGGGCCCGCTCATCGGCCCCCTCGTCGCCGTCCTCTCCTTCGTCTGCTCGGTCGGCAACGTCCCCCTCGCCGCTGTCCTCTGGAACGAAGGCATCAGCTTCGGCGGAGTCATCAGCTTCCTCTTCGCCGACCTCCTCATCCTCCCCATCCTCAACATCTACCGCAAGTACTACGGCCTCCGCGTCGCCTCCATCCTCGCCGTCACCTTTTACATCGCCATGGCCGGGGCCGCCCTCATCGTCGAAGCTCTCTTCTCCGCGCTGCATCTCATTCCCGCCCACCACCAACTAGCCATCATGAACGCCACCATCGCCTGGAACTACACCTCAGCATTGAATCTCCTCTTCCTCGCAATCAGCGCGGCGCTGCTGTTCCGCTTCCTCCGCACCGGTGGCCCAGCCATGTTGCGCGAGATGGGCAACGCCCCCGCCAACCCCAACGCCGCCCCGCACTCCTGCTGCCACGACGAACCCGATCCCGTCGAACCCAAGCCGCCCCACTCCTGCTGTCACTAGCTAGCTGCACTAATTTAAATCTGTCATCCTGAGCGAAGTTGCCCGCGCACCTGGGGGCAACGCAGTCGAAGGACCTGCGGTTGTTTGTTCTTCGCTGTCATCCTGAGCGCAGCGAAGGACCCCTGTATTTGCTTGTCATTCTGAGCGCAGCGAAGAATCCCCGCATTTAGCTTTTGTTTGTTCTTGCCCTTGCCTGTTCTACCCTTAACCCATGCTCCTCTACGCCGCCACCACCAATCCCGGCAAACTCCGCGACTTCGCCCGCGCCGCCGCGTCCTCACCCTCCATCCGCATCGAACCCCTCCCCAACATCGCCTCCATCCCCGCCCCGCCCGAAGACGAGCCTACCTTCGAACTCAATGCCCGCGCCAAGGCCATCTACTACTCCCTCCGCGCACCCAACCTCCTCGTCCTCGCCGACGACTCCGGCCTCGAAGTCGCCGCCCTCGACAACGCCCCCGGAGTGCGCAGCGCCCGCTTCGCCGCCGATCAGGCCCATCCCGGCGACGCCGACACGCCCGACAACCGCAACAACGCCGCCCTCCTCGCCGCTCTCGCCGATGTCCCCGAATCCCGCAGACAGGCCCGTTACCGCTGCTCGCTCGCCCTCGCCCGCAATGGCGAACTCCTCCACACCGCCGAGGGCACCGTCGAGGGCCTCATCCTCTCCGCACCCCGCGGCTCCGGCGGCTTCGGCTACGACCCCCTCTTCTTCCTCCCCCACCTCGGCCGCACCATGTCCGAGCTTTCCCCCGCCGACCGCCTCGCCCTCAACCACCGAGGCCGCGCCATCACCGCTCTGCTCTCGCACCTCAACCTGCAACCTGGTACCTGCAACTGACAACTCGCTATTTGACTCCCTCATCTCCACGCGAAATAATCGTTTGCCGCCAGTTTGTGCGCACACTCACAAATAGCTTGTGCGCATTCAACTGGCAGGCGTCCACAGGAGCAGCTCCCATGGCAACATCCGCCCCGCCCGCCCCATCGCACGCGTCCGTGCGCGGAATCAAGAAAGTCCAGCCGCTCCGCCCAGACGCCGGCCACTCCTTCCTCTGGCGCAAGCTGCACTCCCTCTCCGGCCTCGTCCCCGTCGGCGCCTTCCTCATCGAGCACATCCTCTCCAACGTCGAAGCCCTCAACGGCCCGCTCGCCTACGCCCAGCAGGTCCGCCTGCTCAACTCCCTCCCGCTGGTCCGCGTCCTGGAGTGGGCCTTCATCTTCATCCCTCTCGCCTTCCACGCCCTCTACGGCCTCTGGATCGCCCTGCGCGGCCGCGCCACCGTCAACATCTACCCCTGGGCCGGCAACTGGGGATACCTCACCCAGCGCATCACCGGCCTCATCGCCTTCGCCTACATCATTCAGCACGTCTGGCGTCAGCGCTTTTCCGGCGTCATGCTGCCGGAGCATCCCGGCGCGGCCTTCGCCAAGGTGCAGCACGAGCTGCATAACCCCTGGATGCTCGCCCTCTACATCGTCGCCATGATCGCCACCTGCTGGCACTTCTCCTACGGCATCTGGCTCTTCGCCGCCAAGTGGGGAATCACTCCCGGCACGCGCGCCCGCCATCGCTTCGGCCAGCTCTGCGCGGCCTTCGGAACCGCCCTCTGCATCCTCGGCCTCGCCAGCATCTACGCCTTCGTCGGCAACCCAAAGTACGCCAACGCCCCCGATGACGCCTTCGCCCCACCCGCCATCACCCAACCCGCTCCCGCCACCACTCCACCTCAACCCCTAACGTCGCAATAATTTGTCATTCCGCAGCGCAGCGGAGGAATCTGCTTCTCATCCGCACAATCGAGTTCGAAATGTTTTGCTTAAGGGCACGGCTTTAGCCGTGCCGCAAGTCGCCCCAAGATAGAAAGGGGCTTTAGCCCCTGAGGTCAATCGAAAATGCCCGCACCCCGCATCATCGTCATCGGAGGAGGCCTCGCCGGTCTCTCCGCCGTCATCAAGATCGCCGAGGCCGGCGGCACGGTCGATCTCTTCTCCATCGTCCCGGTCAAGCGTTCCCACTCGGTCTGCGCGCAGGGTGGCATCAACGCCGCCAAGGACCTCAAGGGCGAGGGTGACACCGTCTACAAGCACTTCGACGACACCGTCTACGGCGGCGACTTCCTCGCCGACCAGACCCCCGTCCGCGACATGACCGCCCGCGCCCCCGCCATCATCGACCTGCTCGACCGCATGGGCGTCCCCTTCAACCGCACCCACGAGGGCCTGCTCGACTTCCGCCGCTTCGGAGGCACCCTCTACCAGCGCACCGCCTTCGCCGGAGCAACCACCGGCCAGCAGCTCCTCTACGCCCTCGACGAGCAGGTCCGCCGCCACGAGTCCGAGGGCCGCGTCACCAAGTACGAAGGCTGGGAGTTCCTCTCCGCCGTCCTCGACGCCAACGGCGTCTGCCGCGGCATCTGCGCCCTCGACCTCCGCTCCATGGAGACCCGCACCTTCCCCGCCGATGCCATCATCGTCGCCACCGGCGGCATCGGTGCCATCTTCGGCAAGTCCACCAACTCCGTCGTCTGCACCGGCTCCGCCCAGTCCGCCCTCTATCAGCAAGGCGCGGTCTACGCCAACGGAGAGTTCATCCAGGTCCATCCCACCTGCATCCCCGGCGACGACAAGCTCCGCCTCATGTCCGAGTCCGCCCGCGGCGAAGGCGGCCGCGTCTGGGTACCAAAAAATAAACAAGACACGCGCGCAGCGCGAAGCATTCCAGAACAAGACCGCTTCTACTTCCTCGAGGAGTGGTACCCCAAGTACGGCAATCTCGTTCCCCGCGACATCGCCACCCGCGCCATCCATCGCGTCGTCTACGATCTCGGCCTCGGCCTGGACGGACAGCCCATGGTCTACCTCGATCTAACTCACATTGATCGTGAGACATTAAACCGTAAACTTGAAGGTATACTCGAAATCTACGAGAAGTTCGTCGGCGACGACCCCCGCGACGTCCCCATGAAGATCTTCCCCGGCATGCACTACACCATGGGCGGCCTCTGGGTGGACTTCACCCAGCACACCAACATCCCCGGTGTCTTCGCCGCCGGCGAGGCCGACTACTCCATCCACGGCGCCAACCGCCTCGGCGCAAACTCCCTTCTCTCCTGCATTAACGGCGGCTTCCTCGCCGGCCCCAACGCCATCGCCTACGCCAGCTCCCTCTCGGCCGCGCCCGGCGACGGTGGCCACGCCGCCGAGCTTCAGCGTCAAAAAGAAAAGAACGCCGCACTGCTCTCCAACCCCGGAACCGAGAACCCCTTCAAGCTCTGGCGCGAGCTGGGCGACACCATGACCAAGCACGCCACCATCATCCGCTACAACGCCGGCCTCGCCGAGGCCGACGCCAAGATCGTCGAGCTCCTCGACCGTTACCGCAACGTCAACCTCTCCGACAAGACGCAGTGGGCCAACACCAGCTTCGCCTTCGCCCGCCAGCTACAGAACATGCTCCACCTCGCCCGCGTCATCGTACAGGGCGCGCGCCTGCGCGACGAGTCCCGCGGAGCACACTACAAACCCGACTTCCCCGACCGCAACGACCCTCAGTTCCTCAAAACCACCATGGCCAAGTACGACGCCGCTACTGCCGCCCCCGTCTTCTCCTACGCCGAGGTCGACACCACCCTCATCCCACCCCGCGCCCGCAAGTACGACGCGACAGCCTAAGGTAAGTGTTTTGCGCGCTGAAGGCGCGCCATATATTAGCCTAGGGCGCAGCCCTAGGTACAAGGCCAAACAGAGTCTGCGGGCTGAAGGCCCGCGCTATACTTCAACGAACCACCGCCTCACTTGTACGCTGAGGCCTAACCAAACCGCCTCATTCGCACGCTGAGGCATGAACGGAAGGGCACGGCTTCAGCCGTGCCGTACGAGCACCACCCCAAATGATTGCTTTTTTGTTCGTCATTCTGGCGTAGCCAGAATCTCTGTCGTTGCTGTTGCCTTTGTCCGTTTTTGCCGTCATCCTGAGCGCGTCTTTCGAGCGCGAAGGACCCCGAGAAAGCTCGTAGCGCCACAACCGCCCAACCTTTCTCCCAATGTTTCGCCGTTGCTTGTTCTTGCTTCCGCTGCATCTTTTCGCCCTTGTCTTTGATCAAAGGAACATCAACCATGCCAAGCACCATCCACGTCGAGATTCTCCGCCAGTCCACCCCCGACGCCACCGCGCGCACCGAGCGCTTCGCCATCCCCTATCGCCCCAACATGAACATCACCTCCGTGCTCGGCGAGATCGCGCTCAACCCCGTCACCGCCGGCGGCGCGCCCACCACCCCCATCACCTACGACTCCAACTGCCTGGAAGAGATCTGCGGCTCCTGCGCCATGCTCATCAACGGCCGCGCCCGCATGGCCTGCTCCACCCTGGTCGACACGCTGCAAAAAGAGCATCCCGACCAGCCCATCCGCCTCGCGCCGCTCTCCAAGTTCCCTGTCGTCCGCGACCTCGCCGTCAATCGCTCCGTCCTCTTCGAGAACCTCAAGGTCGTCAAGGCCTGGGTCCCCATCGACGGCACCTACGACCTCGGCCCCGGCCCGCGCCAGTTTCCCCAGACGCAGGAGGCCCGTTACCCGCTCTCCAACTGCATCTCCTGCACCATCTGCATGGAGGTCTGCCCGCAGTTCAACCAGCAGACAAACTTCGTCGGCGCGGCCACCATCGCCCAGGCCCGCCTCTTCAACATGGACCCCGCCGGCTCCGTCCTCAAGGCCGACCGCCTCCGCGCCCTCGCCGGCGACGGTGGCATTCAGGAGTGCGGCTTCGCCCAGAACTGCGTCGAGGCCTGCCCCAAGCAGCTCCCCCTCACCGAATCCATCTCCATCACCGGCCGCGAAGCCCTCCTCCAGCAGCTCAAAGACCTCTTCACCCGCTAATCTGCCTCTCTCCGCGCACTACACTACCAGAGAGGAGCAAGATGCCGAACCCGCCCGACCCTGCCGCCGTCCACGCCTCCGCCCTCGTCATCGACGCCCACGCCGACACTCCGCAGCGCTTCGTCGAAGAGTCATGGGACTTCACCTCGCCGCTTGCCATCGCAGACCGGCCCGCCGGCCATCTCAATCTCGCCACCGCCCGCCGCGGCAATCTCGCCGCCGAGTTCTTCGCCCTCTGGCCCGATCCCGCGCACTGTCCCGGCGCGCGCTTCGCCCTCCGCACCCTCACCCTCCTCGACGCCGTCCGCGAGCAGGTTCGCCGCCATCCCTCCGAGCTCGCCCTCTGCACTTCCCCCAAAGAAATCCTCGCCGCCCGCGCCGCAAATAAATTCGCCATTCTCCTCGGCGTCGAGGGCGGCCACGCCATCGAGAACTCCCTCGCTCTCCTCCGCCTCTACCACGCCCTCGGCGTCCGCTACATGACCCTCACCTGGACCAACTCCAACGACTGGGCCGAATCCTCTGGCGATCCCCGCCACGATTCACCCTCGTCCAGCCCATCCCGTCCCGCCGGCCTCTCCTCCTTTGGCCGCCAGGTCATCGCCGAGATGAACCGCCTCGGCATGATGGTTGATCTCTCCCACGTCTCCGACCGCACCTTCTCCGATGTCCTCGCTGTCACCCGCGCCCCCGTCCTCGTCTCGCACTCCTCCGCCCGCGCCCTCAGCGCTTCCCACCGCAACCTCACCGACGCGCAGCTCCGCGCCCTCGCCGCCAACGGCGGTGTCTGCATGGTCAACTTCTACCCCGCCTTCATCGACGAGCCCTACCGCCAGGCCTGGGCTGCGCAGAAGCCCGCCCTCCTCGCCGCCCACAAGTCCCTCGCCGCCGAGTACGCCGCCAGGGGCGCGCCCGTCCCGTATCCCGTCGCCAACCGCCTCGACCGCGAATTCGCCGCCCGCCTTCCCCGCCCGCCGCTCTCTTCGCTCATCGACCACTTCGACCACATCATCCGCATCGCAGGCATCGACCACGTTGGCATCGGCTCTGACTTCGACGGCATATGCGCCCTCCCCGAGGGCATCAACTCCGCCGCCGACCTGCCCAAAATCACCGCCGCCCTGCTCGCCCGCGGCCACTCCCCCGCCGCCCTCCACAAGCTCCTCGGCGCCAATCTCCTCCGCCTCTTCATCGCCGTGCAAACCGCCAGCGACATCGTCCAATCCCCTTCCTCCTGACCCGGAACGCAACTGGGCGCAGCGAAGGGTAAGATGATCGTGGGAACATCCACTGCCCGCCGCAACCCTCCATCGCAGCAGATGGTTGCCCTTGAGCGCACGCACTGTTCGGCAAATGGATTCGAGGATAGGAACGCATGAAGAGGGGTCGCAAGAATGCTTTTCGCAGCCAGGCTAAGCAATCGTTCTCCAGGAAACCGGCAGCTTCCGGGCCTTCCTCTGTGGACCGCCTGTTCCAGAAAGCTGCGGCCCACCACCAGGCCGGACAACTGCCTCAGGCGGAGGCCCTCTGCCGCCAGATTCTGCAACTCTCTCCCCTCCATTCGCGCGCGCTGCATCTTCTGGGGGTCATCGCGTCTCAGTCCGGACAATATCTCAACGCCCTTGAACTGATCGACCGCGCCATTCAAGTCAATCCGGATTTTGCGGAGGCCTATTACAGCCGTGGCAATGTTCTGTTTGCTCTTCAGCAATACCAGGAGGCCCTGCAGAGCTATGACAAGGTCATCCTGCTGCGACCGGATCATGCGGAAGCCCACCATAACCGCGGAAGCGCCCTGAATGTTCTACAGCAGCACGAGGCGGCCCTGGAGAGCTACGACAAAGCCATCCTCCTCAAGCCGGATTATGAGCAGGCCTGCAGCAACCGGGCCAATGCTCTTCACGCCCTCATGCAGGTGCGGGCGGCTCTCGATAAATATGAAAATGCCCTGCTCCTCAATCCGGATGATGAATCCGGTAAGGAAACCGGGGGGTTCGAGTCCGTCGGAAAAGAGGTTGCGCGGATCGCGAAGATAGCGGGCAAAGCGGAGATGAAGGCCGCGCTTGACGCATTGCCACCCGGCCTTCATTCGCATCCGGCCGTTAGCAACCTTCGCAACGCGTTCTTCGTAAAGACGGAATCCAGCGGCAAAGACCTCGTCTTCTATTGCTTCCCGCAAAATGAGATTTGGAATCCCCGGACGGCCAGGGAAAAAGGCATCGGAGGGTCGGAGGAAGCCGTCATATGGCTCTCCCGGCTGCTGCATCAGCGCGGATGGAACGTCACCGTCTATGCCTATTGCGGTGCGCATGAAGAGGACTTCGACGGCGTTTCATGGAAGCCCTATTGGATGTGGAACCACCGCGACAAACAGGACATCACGGTGTTATGGCGGTATCCCCAGTTCGCGACGTACGAAATCAATTCAGACAGGGTGGTTGCGGATCTGCATGACACCGTTGCCGAGGGCGAATTCACTCCGGAAAGACTTCAGAGAATCCATAGGATTTTCGTCAAATCCAGGTTCCAGCGCTCCCTCTATCCCGGTATTCCCGACGAGAAGTTCATCATCATCCCCAATGGCATCGACGCGAAGTTGTTTGAGGGCGCCGCCGATCGTGACCCGCTGCTGCTCGTCAACACCTCGTCGGCAGACCGAAGCCTTGAGGCGTTCCTCGATTGCTTCGAGGAGATCAGGAAGCAGGTCCCGAACGCGAAAGCGCAGTGGGCCTATGGCTGGGGCGTGTGGGATTCCTTCTATGCATCGGACGCACAGAAGTTGCAATGGAAAACCAAGATGCAGGAACGCATGAAGGGACTCGGCGTCGAGGAGCGGGGCAGATTGAGCCACGACGAGATTGCCCGGCTCTACCATAAGGCAAACGTCTTTGCCTATCCTTCAGAGTTCACTGAGATCGACTGCATCTCGCTCTCAAAGGCCATGGCCGCGGGGGCCATCCCGGTCACAACCGATTTCGCCGCGATGGGAGAGAAATCGCAACACGGAGGGGTCTTCATCCACTCCAAAAAGACCAAGGACGACTGGATACAACCCTACCAGTTTCATTTCGAGATCACAGACCCCGGACAGAAAGCAGAGTTTGTCCGGGAAACAGTGAAGTTGCTTTTGGGCCCTCCGAACGAGACGGCGCGAGAGTCCATGCGGGAATGGGCCAGATTCACCTTCGATTGGAACAGGATCGCCGGCTCATGGGACTCCGCCCTCGCATCCATGGCAGCAGAATCCCCGCCCGCGCCTGGGCCGGTCGACAGTGCGGTTCATGAAAAACCGGAAAATGCAGCGTTCCACTTTAACCGTGGCAATACACTCTATCTTGCCCAGCAGTACCGGGCGGCGCTCGAGAGCTATGACAAGACCATCCAGCTCAAGCCGGAGTTTGCGGAGGCCTACCACAACCGCGGCAGTGTACTGAATGTTCTCGAGCGGCGCGAGGCCGCGCTGCACAGCTATGACAAGGCCATCCTGTTCAAGCCGGACTATGCGGAGGCCTACTGTAACCGTGGCAATACCCTGTATGTCCTTCAGCAATATCAGGCCGCGCTGGAGAGCTTTGACAAGGCCATCCTGCTCAAGCCGGATTATGTGGAGGCCTACGGCGGCCGCGGCAATTCTCTCTATGCGCTTCAGCAGTACCAAGCGGCGCTCGAGAGCTATGACAAGGCCATCCTTCTGAATCCGCGCCACGCCGAAGCACACAACAATCGAGGCAGTGCGCTGCATGCCCTGCTGCAGCACGAGGCGTCACTGGAGAGTTTTGACAGGGCCATCCTGCTCAAGCCGGATTATGTGGATGCCCACAACAACCGGGGCAATGCTCTCCTGGCCCTCAAGCAGTACCGGGCAGCTCTGCAGAGCTTCGACAAGGCCCTCCTGCTCAAGCCGGACCATGAATTTCTGCGCGGAATGCGGCTGTATTTGAAGCGGCTCCTCTGCGATTGGGAGGATGTTGAAGGCGAATGCGGGCAGTTGGAAGCTCTCATCGGCCGCGGGCTGAAAGCTGCGCTCCCATTCGCGATGCTGGCCATCAGCGGTTCTCCCGCGGTGCAGCGGCAGGCGGCCGAGATCTATGCGCGCGACAAGGTCCCGGCGCGTTCCTCCGCCGCTGCAATTCCCCGCCGGCCACGGCGCGACAGGATTCGCATCGGCTATTTCTCCGCGGACTTTCACAATCACGCCACCAGCTATCTGATGGCGGAGTTGTTCGAGCGGCACGACCGCAGCCGGTTTGAAGTCCTGGGGTTCTCCTTTGGCCCGCTGAAGCTCGATGAGATGAACCAGCGGGTGTCGGCGGCGATGGACCGGTTTGTGGATGTGCGATCGATGCCGGACCGGGAGGTCGCCGAACTCAGCCGCAAGCTCGAAGTGGACATTGCAGTGGACCTGAAGGGGTTCACGGAAGACAGTCGCGCCGGCATCTTTGCCGAGCGGGCCGCCCCCATCCAGGTCAGCTACCTCGGCTATCCCGGAACCATGGGCGCCGGCTATATGGACTATCTCATCGCCGACCCTACGCTGATTCCCGAAGCCGACCGCCGCTACTACTCAGAAAAGATCGTCTGCCTCCCGGACAGCTATCAGGTCAACGATTCCCAGCGTGCTATCTCCGCAAAGCCCTGCGCGCGCACGGACGAGAGACTGCCGGAGTCGGCATTCGTCTTCTGCTGTTTCAATAAGGTCTACAAAATATCGCCCGCCGTATTCGACAGTTGGATGCGCATCCTCGGGCGCGTCGAAGGCAGCGTTCTCTGGCTGCTGGAGGAAAATCCATGGGCCGTCGAAAATCTGCGCGCCGAAGCCGCGCGCCGCGGCATCGCTCCCCAGCGGCTGGTCTTTGCCAGTTCGCTGCCGGTGGACGAGCATCTGGCGCGGCATCGCCTGGCGGACCTCTTTCTCGACACCCTGCCCTACAACGCGCACACCACGGCCAGCGATGCGCTCCGGGCCGGCCTGCCAGTCCTGACCCGCGCCGGCGAGACCTTTGCCAGCCGGGTCGCGGCCAGCCTGCTGCGCGCCACCGGCCTGCCCGAACTCATCACGGCAACGGAGTCCGAGTACGAGGAACTCGCCGTCGATCTCGCTCACCACCCCGAACGCCTCCACGCCCTCCGCCAGCGCCTGCAACAAAACCGCCCCACCGCTCCGCTCTTCGATTGCGCGTCCTTCACCCGCCATCTGGAGTCCGCCTACACCGCCATCGTCGATCGCTACCTCGCCGGCCTCCCCCCGGACCACATCCAAATCCCCCGCTGCCGTTAACGCTGTCATCCTGAGCGGAGTTCGGCGTCCCGCGCCGAACGGAGTCGAAGAACCTGCGGTTGTATGTTATACGCCGTCATCCTGCCTCTGTGCTGGGTGCCCCATTCATGCGTGCTCTTGCGCATGAGTGGGCATCGTGCGTACGCACGACCCGCAACGAAGCAATAAACCCGTCATCCCGACCGAAGCGCAGCGGAGTGGAGGGACCCCCGCATTTTGTCTATGCTGCCGCTGCATTCCCTATGGGGCACGAACCGGAAGGGCACGGCTTCAGCCGTGCCACCAAACGCCTGTATAGATAAGAGGAGGCGCGGGCTTTAGCCCGCGCCCCTAATACTTCGCCATCTCCTCCATCGCCCGATACAAATCCTCCACCTGCGGCAGAATCGCATCCTCCAGCAGCGGCTGATACGCCACAAACGTATCCATCGCCGCAACCCTCCGCACTGGCGCGTCCAGCTCGTCGAACAGCTCTTCACCGATCCGCGCCGCAATCTCCGCGCCGTATCCCCAGCTCAGCATGTCCTCGTGCGCCACAATCACCCGGCTCGTCTTCTGCACCGACGCCGCAATCGCATCCCAGTCGTACGGACTCAGCGTCCGCAGGTCGATCAGCTCCACCTCCACGCCCGTCTCGCGCTCCAGCTTCTCCGCCGCCTGCAACGCGCGCGGCACAATCGCGCCATACGTCACCACGGTCAAATCTTTCCCTGTCCGCACCACCTTCGCCTTGCCGAACGGGATCGCGTACTCCGGCCCCGGATAGGCCCCGCGCCCAAACGTCTCGCGGTACAGCCGCTTGTGTTCCAGGAACAGCACCGGATCGTCGCATCGGATCGCCGTCCGCAGCAGCCCCGCCGCATCCAGAGCATTCGACGGCATCACCACTCGCACGCCCGGCGTATGGGTAAAGATGCTCTCGCCCGACTGCGAATGATAGATCGATCCTCCGGTCAGGTACCCGCCAATCGGCACGCGAATCACCAACGGGCAGCTCCACTCCCCATTCGACCGCCAGCGGATCGCCGCCAGCTCATTCCTCATCTGGTGCATCGCCGGCCAGATGTAGTCGAAGAACTGGATCTCCGCCACCGGCTTCAGTCCGCGCACCGCCATCCCGATCGCCCGCCCCACAATGTTCGCCTCGGCTAGCGGCGTGTTCCAGCAGCGCTCCGATCCAAACTCCGTCTGCAATCCCGCCGTCAGCTTGAACACTCCGCCCTTGCCCTTGATCTCTCCCGCCCGCAGCGCCTCATCGCGCGTCGCGTCCGCCACATCCTCGCCGAACACCACCACCCGCTCGTCCCTCCGCATCTCGTCCTTCAGGCAGTGGTTGATCAGCTCCGCCATCGTCCGCTCGCTCGCGTCCGCCGTCGCCTCCGGCTGCGTATCGAACCGCGCGTCCGTCGGCTTCAGCTCCTCCGAGTACTGGTGCCGCAGGATCGCCTCCCGCGTCACGCTCGGCAGCACCGCCTGCATCGCGCGGTCCGCCGCCCGATGCACCTCCTCGTCCACCTTCTGCTCCAGCCGGTTGATCCCCTCCTCGTCCAGGATCCCCTCCCGCAGCAGCCACATCTGCATCTTCGCCAGCGGGTCGCGCGCGTTGTCCGCCTGCACCTCTTCCTCGCTGCGGTACTGCCGCTCGTCGTCGCTCAGCGAGTGGCTGTACGGCCGCACCACATGCCCATGCACCAGCGCCGGCCCGCGCCCCGCCCGCGCGTACTCCACCGCCTCCACCATCGCCCGGTAGCACGCAATCGGGTCCGTCCCATCCACCTCGGCAAGATGAAAGTTGGGAAAATTCGTCACCAGCCGCGAGATGTTTCCCCCCGGAGTATTTACCTCCACCGGCGTCGAGATGGCGTACTCGTTGTCTTCGATGACATACACCACCGGCAACTTCGCATTGCTCGCCGTGTTCAGCGACTCCCAGAACTCGCCCTGGCTGGTCGCTCCCTCGCCCAGCGACACGTACGTCACCTCGTCGCCCTGGAACGTCACATCCTTAAACTCGCGATAGTCGCCCTCATGTTTCGCCGCCGCCTCCGGATGCCGCACAAAGGTTCGCCCCGCCTCCGCGCACCCAATCGCGTGCATGCACTGCGTCGCCACCGCCGAACTCGGCGTCACAATGTGCAGCTTCCGGCTCGACCAGTGCGACGGCATCTGCCGCCCGCCGCTCGCCACATCCTCCGCCGCGCCCACCGCCTGCAGCAGTTGCTCCTCCACCGTATTGCCCAGCGCCAGGCACAGCGCCCGGTCGCGATAGTACGGGAAGAACCAGTCGTACCCCGCCCGCATCGCCATCCCCGCCGCCACCAGTAGCGCCTCATGCCCCGCGCACGATACCTGGAAGAAAATCTTCTGCTGCCGCTTCAGCACAATCTCGCGGTCGTCCGTCCGCCGCGACAGATACATCAGCCGGTAGAACTCCACCAACTGCTCCCGCGTCATCCCACCCCACGCGCCCGTCTCCGCCGCGCGCTCCACACCAATCGCCGTCTCACGCACCGCAGCGCCACTGGCCGCGCTCACCGCGCCCAGCACCGCCGTCTCAACCGCCGGTCTTTTTCCCTCACCGCCCGACCCATTGCGACGAGCCATACGCACCCCCGATCACAACATGGCCCACTCACGATTCTACCGCGATCCCAACCGAATCGCCTCCTGCGCAGAACAGTCGCAATGACAGTTGCTTTCCTCAACCAACAACCTGCAACTAACAACCTTCTTTCAGTCCCCCTTCATCCTCTCTTTCACACTGTGCGCCAGCTTCTCGATCTCATCCGCCTTGCGCACCACATCCAGCGACAGCGTGTTCTTGTCCGACTTGTCCACCTCCGCCTTCAGCTCATTGGCCAGCTCCAGCAGCTTCGCCGTGTCCTCCACCAGCCGCTTCTGCCGCTCGATATTGCGCATCTTCGCCTGCTCCTCCTCGATTGAGGCCGTCTGTTCGTCCCGCGGAGCCATCGGAACCACCCCCGGAACCACCGTCTGCTGCGCTTGCGCGCCCGCCCCGCTCCCGGTCCCCTGTGCGCCTCGTCCCGCGCCTCCCATCGCCAGCATCAACCCGCCCGCCGCCGCCCACACCGCCATCCGCCGAATCATCCTCATCTCTCTCCCTCCTTCGCCGCTTGATGCGCAGCGGGATCAGCGGGCTTTGCTGCACTTCTTCATGATCGCCGCATGCAGCCGCTCGCGCAGCTCTTCGGGAAACTCATACACCTCGTTCTCGCGATAGATGGAGATCGTCTTGCGCGTAGTGTCCAGCACCACCTCGCAGTGGCTGCACTTCTTCACATGCGCCCTCACCTCGGCCAGAACGTCGGCGTCCACCTTGCCGTCGAAGTAGTCGTCCAGTTTGCTCAGGAACTCGGTGCAGGTCACGGCTTCGCCCCCTCGTTGGTCTGCCGGAAGTAGCGGCTCAACCGCTCGCGCAACTGCAACCGCGCGCGCAGCAGCCTCGATTTCACCGCCGGAACGCTCAAGCCCAGTGCCTCCGCCGTCTCTTCGGTCGACAGGTTCTCCACATCGCGCAGCGTAAACACGGTGCGAAATCCGGGAGGCAGCCCCTGGATGGTCTTGCGCAGGATCTCGCCGAGTTCGCTCTGTCCATATAGCTGCTCCGGGTTCGGTCTCCACTCCGCGAAGTCGCGCGGAATGGACCCATCTTCCGTCTGCACGTCCTCGTCCATGGAGACGGTCCTGCTCGTCTTGCGCTTGCGCAGCCGCATCAGGCTCTCGTTCACCGCAATCCGCACCAGCCACGTGGAGAACTTCGAGTTCCCCTGGAACTGGTCCAGCTTCTCGTACGCCTTGAAGAACGCGTCCTGCGTAATGTCTTCCGCGTCCTCGCGATTTTGCGTGATGTGCTGCGCTACCCGGAAGATCTGCCGTTCGTACTGCCGTACCAACTGCTCAAACGCCGCCGTGTCCCCCAACTTCGCGCGCGCGACCAGCGCAACATCGGGGTGGACCTCTTCCGCGACTTGGGATTGGATGACTGGCATGGGGTAAAGTTGCAATTCTACAGTCGGAATCAAGATTGAAAATCAACCTGCCCGCCGGGCGCAGAATCGAAGTACGCGCGGGCTCACTCACCGCAACTTCCACAAGTGTAAATGCGCCGCCATGTTGCGGGCAATGCCACGTGTCTCGAGGAAGGCTGTTCGATCGGAAGGCCACGCCTTTCGCCGTGCCGTATAGCTGCTTGATCGGAAGGGCACGCCTTTAGCCGTGCCGTATAGCTGCTTGATCGGAAGGGCACGGCTTTAGCCGTGCCGCGGCGCGCTCTTTTTTTAGACTCTCGTCCTTCGATCGCATCGCGATCGAAGGACGCGAGAGCGAGACAACAGATGTGCCTCAAGTGGTTCCCTTCTCTGTGTCATTCGCAACAAACGCACAACGCGGCTTACAGTTGAACTGTGGCCTTCGAGCGCGGGCGACCCTCGTCCGCTGCGAAGCCAATGGCTGGAGCGTGAAGCAATGCCGAACAGAAAGACCTTGGTCTGCGTGGCCGCGGCTTTAACTTGTCTGCTGTGGCATGGAACCAGCCTGGTTGCAAAGGACCCGCCCGCGACGGCCGCTGCCGCAGGCACAACCCCGCCGCCTCCAGCCGCAAAGAAGACGGCGAAGCCCGCACCAGCCAGCTCCGCGCATCGCCCCGCCGCAACCTCCAGCGCCAACCAAAAATCCTCCGCATCGAAGAAAAATCCCCCCACCCGCCATCGCACCCGCTACAAGCCACCCACCGCACGCAGCATCAAGCTCACCAAGGCCTTTCTCGCCTCCGCGCAGTTGCGTCCCATGGCCCAGCAGCTAACCGCCACGCGCTCGCCCGCCGCCTACGCCGGGGTCCTCGCATACGCCCGCGCCCATCCCGGCGAGGGAGCGGCCGCGGCATACCTCGCGCTCGGCCACGCCTCCATGCAGGACCACCGCTACGCCGAAGCCATCGCCGACTTCACCCAGGCAAAGCGCTCCGGCGAAGCCCTCGCCGACTACGCCGATTATCTCGCCGCGCAGGCTGCCATCCAATCCGGCCACTCCGGCGACGCCTACGCCTTCCTGGTCCGCTTCGCCGACCGCTACCCCGACAGCATCTTCGCCGCCACCGCCCCCGTCCAGTTGGCCACCGCGCACCTGCAACAGAACGATCCCCAGGGAGCGCTCAGCGTTCTCGCCCCGCTCGCCAACACGCCGCAGGCGCAACAAGTCGACTTCCGCTACACCCTGGCCCGCGCCTATCAACTCACCGGCGACGCCATCCACGCCGCCCCCATCTTCCGCGCCATCTACGCATCCTCGCCCTTCACCTTCGAGGCCTCGCAGTCCGCCACGCAGTTGCAGTCCATGGGCCAGCCGCTCTCCGCCGCCGAGCGCAAGACCCACGCCGACGCGCTCTTCAACGCCAGGCGATACGGCGAGGCCGCCGCCGAATACAACGCCCTCGGCCGCGACAATCCCCAGCTCACCCCCGCCGACCGCGACGCCCTCACCCTCTACGCCGCCGTCTGCGACTTTAAACTCAAGAACCTCACCCGCCGCGATGTCGAGCGCCTCCCCGACACCAGCGACGACACCGCCGCCCTCAAGCTCTACATGCTCGCCGAGCTCTCCCGCAACGAGGACGACCGCCCCGCCCACGACGCCATCATCGCCCAGATGGTCGCCCGTTTTCCCGCCAGCCGCTGGCTCGAAGAGGCCCTCTACTCCGGCGGAAACATGTATCTGCTGAACCACGACGCCGCCCAGGCCATCGTCCACTACTCCACGCTCGTCCGCCTCTTTCCCAACAGCGCCTACGCGCCCTCCGCCCACTGGCGCGCCGCCTGGATGAACTACCGCACGCGCAACTACGCCGAGGCCGCCCGCCTCATGGACGAGCAGATCGCCCACTACCCCGGAGGCATCGAGATTCCCCCCGCGCTCTACTGGCGCGGCCGCATCTACGAGGACGAGGAGCGCAACTTCCCCCAGGCCGTCAACTACTACCGCCGCCTCTCCGACGTCTACGCCGACTACTACTACGCCGGCCTCGCCCGCCAGCGCCTCGCCGTCCTCGGCCCTCAGCCCGCCGTCCCGCCAGCCCCCGCGCTTAACTCAGCCAACCGCGCCCCCGTGCCCGATCTCACCGGCGACCTCCCCGAAAACGACACCCACCTCATCAAGGCCCGCCTCCTCGCCAACGCCGCGCTCAACGAGTACATCGCCCCAGAGATCGCCGCCAGTCCCACCTCATCCGAGTGGGGCGCGCTCGCCCAGGCCGAGATCTACACCTCCTATGGCGAAGTCACACGCGCACTCCAGTCCATGAAGCGCAGCGGCATCTCCTTCTTCACCCTCCCCCTCGAACAGGTCCCCGCCATCTACTGGCAGCTCATGTTTCCGCAGCCCTACTGGAAGGAGCTGGTCGCCGACTCCGGCGCAAACTCCCTCGACCCCTACCTCGTCGCCTCGCTCATCCGCCAGGAGTCGGAGTTCAACGCAGGGGCCATCAGCCCCGCCAACGCCTACGGCCTCATGCAACTGCTTCCCTCGGTCGGCAAATCCCTCGCCAAAAAGCACGGCCTCAAAGGGTTCTCCACCAGCCAGTTGCTCGACCCCACCATCAACCTCGAGCTGGGAACCATCTACCTCAAGCAGGCCATCGACCGCTACGGCGGCCAGATCGAGTACGCCCTCGCCGCATACAACGCCGGCGACACCCCCGTCCGTCAGTGGCTCGCCAGCAACGACTACAAGGACGTCCCAGAGTTCGTCGAATCCATCCCCTACACCGAGACCCGCGAGTACGTCCAGGCCATCCTGCGCAACCGCGAACTCTACCGCGCCCTCTACCCCGTCCGCTAGAAGTTATCTCATAAACCTGCTTCGGAAGGGCACGGCTTCAGCCGTGCCGCAAAACGCCCAATTGATCTGGGGGCTATAGCCCCTGCTGAAAAAAAACTCCGTCTTGCTTAAGGGCACGGGTTCACCCGTGCCGTAAGCTCAGTATGGAGAAGGGGGCTTTAGCCCCTGAGGGAAGGCTTGCTCGGCAAACTAGCCGCCCGCGGCTGCCCCCATCCTTTCGGCGCCGGGTGCCCCAGGTCTCGCTTCTGAGACCTGGGGCCTTTGCTTTTGCTCCTGCTGTTGTCTGGCAAGGGCCAACGGCCCGTCCTATATTTAGCCTAGGGCGAAGCCCTAGGTGAGCATTCCAACCAATCCTCTGCGGGCTGAAGGCCCGCGCTATAACCTTCATTCGATTGATACCTCTTGTTGAACTATATGTCGATACAGCCTAGGAACGCCGACTCACTCCCGCCCTCCCAAACCGATGTCCATGATAAAGTTACCCAGACACGAGGGCCCTGATGCGACCGCAGTTCAACGCACTGAAAGACCACCCCAACGTCTCCGTCCTCATCGTCGGCGGAGGCATCAACGGAATCGGTTGTTTCAACGAGCTGGCGCTTCAGGGCGTCGATGTCCTGCTGGTCGAGAAGTCCGACTTCTGCGCCGGAACCAGCGCCGCCATGACGCGCGTCATCCACGGCGGCCTGCGTTATCTGGAGAACGCCGAGTTCCGCCTCGTCCGCGAGTCTCTCCGCGAGCGCAACCGCCTCTTCCGCAACGCCCCCCACTACGTCAAGCCGCTGCCCACCACCATCCCCATCTTCAACTGGACCTCCGGAATGGTCCCCGCCGTCCGCAACCTGCTGCGCTGGCCCACCAAGCCGGGCGACCGCGGAGCGCTCGTCATCAAGACCGGTCTCACCCTCTACGACCTCCTCGCCGGCCGCCACTCGCCGCTGCCCCGCCACCACTTCCGCTCCCGCAGCGAGGCCCTCGCGCTTCGCCCCTCCCTCAACCCGGAGATCCTCTGCACCGCCACCTACTACGATGCGCGCATCACCTACCCCGAGCGCCTCTGCCTCGAGCTGGTTCAGGACGCCGAGGCCGCCTGCCCGCAGGCCCGCGCCCTCAACTACGTCCGCCTGCTCTCCGCCTCCGGCGGCGGCGTCACCCTCCGCGACGAACTCTCCGGTAACACCTGCACCGTGCGCCCGCGGATCGTTATCAACGCCACCGGCGCCTGGATCGACGGCGTCAACCGCGACATCGGCCGCCCCAGCCAGTTCATCGGCGGCACCAAGGGCTCCCACATCGTCCTCGACCACCCCGAACTCGTCCGCGAGACCGGCGACGACATGATCTACTTCGTCAACCGCGACGGCCGCATCTGCATCTTTTACGCCGTCCAGGGCAGGATTGTCGCCGGCGCAACCGACATCCCCTCCACCGATCCCGATGCGGCCTGCGACGAATCCGAGGTGGACTACATCCTCCACGCCATGCAGCAGGCCTTCCCCGCCATCCGCGTCGACCGCTCCCACGTCGTCTTCCGCTTCTGCGGCGTCCGCCCCCTGCCGCGCAGCAACGCCCTCACCCCCGGCCAGATCAGCCGCGACCACAGCTTCCCCGTCCTTCCGCCCGGCAATGGCATCGACTTCCCCATTTACTCGCTGGTCGGCGGCAAGTGGACCACCTTCCGCGCCCTCGCCGAGCAGGTCACCAACCAGCTCCTCCGCGTCCTCGGCCGTCCCCGCCTGCGCAGCTCCGCCCATCTCCCCATCGGCGGCGGCAAGGGCTATCCCCACCTGCCCCAGAATACCGGCCTCCCGCAGGCCCGCCTTCTCTCGCTTCAGGAACGCTACGGCACCGGCGCGGACCGCGTCGCCGCTTATCTCGTCGCCGGCCCCGATTCTCCGCTCGCCTCGCTCCCCCGCTACTCCCGCCGCGAGATCGAGTTCATCGCCCGCAACGAGCGCGTCCTCCACCTCGACGACATCCTCCTCCGCCGCACCCTCATCGGCCTCCTCGGAGAGGCGACCCGCCCCGTCATCGAGGAGCTGGCCGCCGTCGTCGCCCCCGTCCTCCACTGGCCGCCGCAGACCGCCTCCGCCGAGGTCGCCCGAACCACCCACCTCCTCCAATCCGTCCACGGCATGACCTTCAACGAGTGAGGTTCACTGGTTGATCGCCGCCAGCCGGTCGAAGTCGCACTTTAGATGCTCGTAGATCTCGCGGTAGACCCGATAGAACTTCGTGTATCGCTCGTGTTTGGCCGCGTCCGGTTCAAACCGCCGCTCCAGATGCACCATCTCCTGCAGCGACTCCCGCACATTGGGAAAGACTCCCGCTCCCATTCCCGCCACAATGGCAGCGCCAAACGGAGAGCCGACCGAAGTCCGCGGCAGCAGCACCGGCAGACCAAGCACGTCCGCCTTGATCTGGTTCCACAGATCGCTGCGGCTGCACCCGCCCACGCTGCGCATCTCCCGCACCTCGGCCCCGGCGCTCATCGCTGTCTCCACGTTGTGGCGCAGGGCAAAGGCCGTTCCCTCCAGAATGGCGCGCACCAGCGCCGCACGGGGCGTGGCCAGCGACAGCCCGAAGAAAACGCCGCGTGCATTGGTGTGCCACAGCGGCGACCGCTCGCCCATCATGTATGGCAGGAAGATGACTCTGCCGCTTCCCGGCTCGATCCCCTCCGCCTGCCGCGTCAGCAGGTCGTACGAGTCCGCGCCGCCCTCGGCAGCCGCCAGGCTCTCCGCCTGCCCAAACTGGTCCCGGAACCAGCGCAGGCAGCCGCCCGAAGAGACCATCGCGCCCAGCAGCAGGTGCATTCCCGGCAGCGCGTGCGGCAGCGCGATCAGCGCCGGCTCGGTCAGCCCGCGGTCGTTGGGAATGATGACGACGGTGGATGTCCCCGTCATCTCCACCGCGATTCCCGGCTCGGCCACGCCAGCCTCCAGCGCCGCCGCGGGGCTGTCAACCGTTCCAGCCATCACCGGAGTTCCGGCCCGCAATCCGCAGGCTTCGGCGGCCTCGGCGCTGACCTCGCCCTGGACCTTGTGCCCCTCCATCACCTCGGGGAACTGCTCCGGTGCAACTCCGCAGGCGGAGCAGAGCGCTTCAGACCACTCGCCCGTGGAGTAGTTGCGCATCTGTAGCAGAACGGCGTGCGCCGGGTCCATGGCGACCCGCCCCGTGAGCCGGTAGTTGATATACCCGTTCACCTGGATGAACTTCCAGGTTTGTTTCAGGACCTCGGGCTCGTGATCGCGCAGCCAGAGCAGACGCGCGGCCACATAAAAGGCGTCGGGACGGTTGCCGGTGATGCGGTATATCTCCTCCGCACCGATCAGTTCGGTCAGGCGGACCGCCTCCGCTTCGGCGCGCCGGTCCATCCAGATCATCGCCGGGCGCAGCGGCCGCCCGGCGTGGTCCAGCGGCAGCAGCGTGGGCGCCTGGGAACTCACCGCGACTCCCAGCACCCGCTCCGGCCCATGCTCCACCTTCGCCAGCGCCCCGCGAACGGCCTTGCAAGTCGCCTGCCACCAGTCTTCCGGCTCCTGCTCCACCCACCCGGAGCGAAGGTGATGCAGCGGATACTCCGCCTGGCAGACGGCGCAGAGCCTTCCGCGAAGGTCCAGAAGAACGGCCTTCACGGAACTGGTTCCGGCATCGACTCCCAGCAGCAGTGGTTCCACGTTGTCCTTTCGACTGCAGCACTAAAGAACCGACCAAGGCCGTATCGACCTATAGATCGTATCTGCCGTTGTTGTTTTGCTGTTGTTCTTGCCGTTGTCTGGCAAGGGCCAACGGCCCGTCCTATATTTAGCCTGGGGCGAAGCCCCAGGTACGCGTCCCAACCAATCCTTAGCGGGCTGAAGGCCCGCGCTATAAACTTCATTCGATTGATACGTCTTGTTGAACTATATGTCGATACAGCCTAATGGTCAGCCTAGCGTTTCGCGATGGAAACCACACTAAGCCCGGAAATAAAGAGAACAAACATGAGCGCCAGGAGCCAGTTCACCTTTTTCCCGCCTCCGGCGAACTCTCTCCACACCAGGACGCCCCAGAGCGCTCCGACCATTGTGGAACCTTGTCCAAGGGCGTAACCGATTGCCGGTCCTACCACGCTAGCTGCCACAAAGTTCGAGAGCGATCCGGCGATCCACACGACGCCGCCCACGATCCCAAGAAAATGCACCCAGGCATTGCCTTTCAAATAATCTGCAAACCTCAGGCGCGGACCGGATATGGGGTGTCTCAAGAAATAAATGTTGTAGAAAAAAACTGAAATCAGCACGCCCAGGGCAAAGACGAACCCGACCGCGTAGGGGCCAAGTCCTTTCGGGCCGGACTTGCCGATCTCAACCAGCGGGTAAAACATCCCCATCAGGATTCCGCCGATGGCGCTCAGCCGGATGCCCTTCCAGGTCGCCGCACGCTTCGCCGCGGCATCGGTCTTGTCTCCCGCGGCGCTCTGGCTGACGGCATGCGCGCGGTAGGCGATGGCGTCCACGATGATGGCCCCCACAACCAGTGCGACGCCCACGGCGAGCAGCACAGGATTGCCTTGCGGGTTGACAAAGTAGTTCCAGATGACCCCGACCACCAGGGCCAGCCCTACGCCGATGGGGAACGCAACTCCCATTCCAGCCACGGAGATCGCGCCCACCACCAGGATGTTGGAGAGGTTGTAAATCACACCGCCCGCAAAGCCGCAGAGAAGATTCGTGGCGCCTGCGTGCGCCAGATCGTCCGCGAAACGGAGTCCGTCCGAGCCCCATGTGCCGAAGGTCAGCCCAGCCAGCGCGGCCCCCAGGGCCACTCCGATCGAGTAGTCGTAGTAGAGGAGTTCAAAGCGCCAGCCCTTGGCGATCTTCAGCACGTTGGCCCAGGACCCCCAGCAGAGCATCGTCAGAATGGTGAGCGCCAATGCAAGTCCGTACGAGTGCGGCAGAGTCATGCGATCTCCTTTCACTGCCGTGGAATCGATTTCTACTGCTTTGGAAAGCCGGGAGAATAGTACCACCTCGCACAATCGGGTCTGTGGGTTGCGGCCCACAAGAGGATGCTGAAAATAACTCGTCTTTGCATTTCGGAGGGATCAGGGGGCTTCCTTGTTCCACCATGGACGGAAGGGCACGCGTATCGGGGTCCCCGGCGAGCGGTTGTTGCTCGCTGGGGTGATTTCACGCGTGCCGAATCGAGCTCTCCCAATTGTGTCTTCGTGTCCTCGATCGCGTAGTGATCGAGGACGCGAAAGAAATCCTCTTCAAAAAACCCAGCAAACCCGCATGTCAACCCCCTCAACATCCCAAATCCCCCCTAATCCACACCAACCAAACAACATAAAAAATCCCAAAAGTTGGCATACTAGTTTCCCTCCACGAGGTATAATTAAAGCAGTAAGCAAAACCAAACAGACCCGGCCAACCGCCGGGTCTTCGCATTTAACCCTCAATCGTCGCAACGAAGTCCAGACTTAGTCCAGACCTAAACAGACTTAGTCCAGACTTAACATGCCTTTTTTGAAGACTTTAGTACTTTTTCGCACACAAGGGGAACATGCAGCACCGAAGCAAACGAAACCAGCCGGATCTTCGCCTTAAATACGTCTCGCGCGCTTAGCGCGAGCTTAAACATAATATTTTGAATATTTTACGCAATTGCTACTGGGAGGGTACAACCACATACAAGCCCAATCCGACCGCCTCGGCCGCCCAGCGGCCCCATGCTAATCTTGAGCGAACCTTTATAACTCACTCAGATAGCGGCGAAACCCACGATGACGGTTCCCGAAACGGATCGCGCGGCAGACTCATCCACCGGAAAACCCGGCCCAGCGGCGACTTCGCAGCCGCCCGGCAAGCCTCTGATTCCGGCAAAGTTCTTCGCCAAGGCGAAGCAGAACAACATCCACGTCTCGCCCGCGGTGCTCGATGCGGCAGCCAGGGACGGCGACGAACTGCTTCGTTCCCTGCACACGGCCCCCGAGGGCCTCACGCAGACCGAGGCCGAATCCAGAGCGCGCGCCGTGGGCCCGAACGAGGTGGCGCAGGAGCGGCCGCGTGGCTGGTTCATCCGCCTCCTGATCATCCTGCGCAACCCGCTGGTGGTTCTGCTGGCCGTCCTCTCGTCCATCTCCTACGCCACGGGCGACATGCGCGCCGGCACCGTGATGGCATGCATGGTGCTGCTCAGCGTCACGCTTCGCTTCGTGCAGGAGGCGCGCGCGGACGCGGCGGCGGCAAAGCTCAAGGCCATGATCCATGTCACCGCGACCGTCGTTCGCGATGGTGCCGCGCGCGAGCTTCCACTGCGCGATCTTGTACCGGGAGATGTGGTCAACCTCTCCGCCGGAGACATGATCCCCGGCGATGTGCGGCTGCTCACCACGAAGGACCTGTTTGTCAGCCAGGGAACGCTGACCGGCGAGTCGATGCCGGTGGAGAAGTTTCACGATCCCGAGCCGCAGGCATCCAGTTCGCCGACCGAGCTGAAGAACACCTGCTTTCTCGGCACCAGCGTGCAGAGCGGAACGGCGACCGCGGTGGTGGTGGTCACCGGAGTCAACACCTACCTCGGCAGCATGGCCGGCTCCATCACCGAACAGGAGCCGCCGACCAGCTTCGACCGCGGCCTCAGCCGCTTCACATGGTTGATGATCCAGTTGATGGCGGTGATGGTGCCCCTGGTCTTCCTCATCAACGGCCTCACCAAGCACGATTGGAGGAGCGCCTTCTTCTTCGCGATGGCGGTGGCCGTGGGCCTGACGCCGGAGATGCTGCCCATGATCGTCTCCGTCTGCCTGGCCAAGGGCGCGATCGCCATGAGCCGCAAGAAGGTGATCGTCAAGCGGCTGAACGCCATCCAGAACTTCGGCGGCATGGATGTGCTGTGTACCGATAAGACCGGAACGCTCACCGAGGACCGCGTGGTGCTGCAGCGGCACTGCAACGTGGCGGGACGCGAGACCGAAGAGGTGCTGCTGGACGGCTACCTGATCAGCCACTTCCAGACGGGCCTGAAAAACCTGCTGGACACGGCGATCCTGAACAGCTCGGACTTTCATCAGCAGGAACTGATCGGGAAGTTCAAGAAGCTCGACGAGATTCCCTTCGACTTCACGCGGCGAATGATGTCGGTGATGGTGGAAGATCCCGACGGCCACGCGATCCTGCTGACCAAGGGCGCACCGGAGGAGATCTTCCGCCAGTGCTCCCAGTTCGAACTGGACGGCAAGCTCTCGCCCATGGACCCCGCTTTGATTCAGGGGTTGAAGGATGAGTACGCAAGCCTCAGCGGTGACGGATTCCGCGTTCTGGCCGTGGCGAAGAAGGACCTCGATGGAAAGAAGTCCTGCTCCAAGGACGACGAGAGCGACCTGGTTCTGAAAGGCTATGTCGCATTTCTCGACCCGCCCAAGCCGAGTGCGGCGACCGCAATCAGCTCGCTGCACAGTCATGGCGTAGTCGTGAAGATTCTCACCGGCGACAACGACCTCATCAGCCGCAAGGTCTGCGGCGACGTGGGGCTGGCGCCCGATCCCATGCTGCTGGGCGACGCCGTGGAGAAGATGACGGACGCCGAGCTGGCGGAGGCGGCGGAGAAGACGACGCTCTTCGCGCGCCTCTCGCCGGCCCACAAGCAGCGGATCGTTCGCGCGCTGCAGGGCAAGGGGCACGTCGTCGGATTCATGGGAGACGGCATCAACGACGCGCCCGCGCTGCACGCCGCCGACATTGGCATCTCGGTGGACACAGCGGTGGACATCGCCAAGGAGTCGGCGGACCTGATCCTGCTGGAGAAGGACCTCAATGTGCTGGAAGGCGGCGTGATCGAGGGACGCAAGGTCTTCGCCAACATCCTCAAGTACATTCGCATGGGCGCCAGCTCCAACTTCGGAAATATGTTCAGCGTGCTGGGCGCGAGCGCGTTTCTTCCGTTCATTCCTATGGCGCCGATTCAGATACTGACCAACAACATGCTCTACGACGTCTCGCAGATTCCGATTCCCACCGACGCCGTGGACGAGGAACAGGTAGCGAAGCCGCGGCCCTGGAACATCGCGGAGATCCGGCGGTTCATTCTCTTCGTCGGGCCCATCAGCTCGATCTTCGACTACACCACCTTCTTCGTCATGCTCCACATCTTCAAGTGCTGGCACCCATCCAACGCGCCGCTCTTTCAGACGGGCTGGTTCGTCGAATCTCTGATGACGCAGACGTTGATCATCCACGTCATTCGCACCAACAAGATTCCGTTCCTGCAGAGCCGCGCAAGCTGGTCGCTGATGCTGACGACGGCTGCCATTATGGCCTTCGGCGCTTGGCTTCCATTTTCTCCGCTGGCCTCCTCGCTGGGCCTCGTCCACCTGCCGGCGCTCTACTGGCCGATCCTGCTGCTGACACTGCTTGCCTACGCGGGCCTTACGCAGACCGTGAAGGTCTGGTTGCTGTGGAAGAAGTGGATCTAAGCCAGAGGTGGTTGCTCTGTGGCGTCAACCGCTCACTGGTCCTTGGTTTCATGGTGTGGTTCCATGGTGCCCGGAGGGAGACTTGAACTCCCACGACCTGTTACGGTCTGCGGATTTTAAGTCCGCTGCGTCTGCCAGTTTCGCCATCCGGGCCCGTCGCGGTTGCCTTCCACATCGTACCCCACGCGTGGTACGGGGAGGGAGACGGGCTGCGCGATAACTTCATCGGAAATCGTTTATCTTAAGCAACTTAAATGTATTGCCAATGGAAGAACCGGAGAGTATCTTTCGTTGCCAAGAGAACATCAAGTCGATTCCGTTGCATCTGCGTCGTCCGTGGAAGGGTCTGCGGCGACGGCGGAAGAGATGGGAGGCATAGAAGCATGGCCCTAAGCACAGAGTCCAACCCAATGCGATGGCCAGCCGGCCCTTTGGAGATCGCACTGCGAGAAAAGTCCAAGGGATTTACGGCGGAGAAGGCAGAGGTGCTTCGCAACTGGCTTGATCCGGCCTCGCTGGGAATATTGCAGGGAACGCCGGTGAACTGCCTTGCGGTCAGCTGGGCTTCTGGGCTGGCGGCGGACGCCGACCAGCAAAAGGCGTTGAAGCCGCTGATCGAGAAGGGAAAACAGACTGGGCTTTCCTTCGTGGGAGTGATCGAGAATGATGCGAACAAGGGAGCCGCGCTGGCGGCGGCACGGTCGGCGGGGCTCTTGGCTGTGATGATGGAGGGCAAGGTGCCCGCGGACGCGGGGATTCCTGTGATCCCACGCGACGCAGCCGCGCAGATGAGCTGGGGTACGGCCTCGCGCGTGCTGAGTATTTCGGACGGGATATGGCCGGGGATCCCGCAGGACGTGAACCAGGCGGGCGGGCCAACCAATCTTCCCTGGGTGGATTCCAACGGAGCGGTGCTGGTGATTACGCGGGCGATGGCCCCCGGCAAGGGTGTATGGATCGAGTTCGATCCGCCGCAGCAGGCCGCGGCACTGACTGCCGATGCCTACTTGCTGGCGGTGGCGGACCCGGCGAGCTACGGGGCGAGGTGGGTGGTGTCGCTGGACGACGGGTTGCGCGCCGACCTGACGGCGAAGAAGCAACCGGCGTTGGATACGTGGAAGAAGATCGCGGGAATGCTGGCGTTCTTCCAAGAGCACAGGGAGGCCCGGAGCTACGAGGCGATGGGGCCGCTGGCGGTGATCTCGAGCTTCACCGGAGACAACTGGCAGCGCGGCGAGGAGGCGATCAACCTGCTTCCGCGGATCCGCCAGCCGTTCCGGGTGATTGCGCGGTCGCGGGCAGTGGGCGCATCGTTTGCGGGTCTGCAGGCGATCTACTATATCGATCCGGAGGCTCCGAGCGCAGCACTGCGGGAGAAGCTGCTCGCGTTTGCGGAGGGCGGCGGGACCCTGTTTGTGTCCTCCAAGTGGCCGAACCCGGAGGGCCCGCCTGCGAAGGCCGAGCCGTACCTGCTCTTCAACGTGCATACGCTGGGCAAGGGACGGCTGGCGGTGTGCAAGGAAGAGCAGCCGGATGTGTACGACTCGGTGGCGGACATCCAGAACATCATCAGCCACCGGAACGACCAGTTGCGGCTGTATAACGCGCCATCGATGAACTTCTTCTACCAGGCGTCGGCGCAGGGCGGCAAGAGCATGATCCAACTGTTGAACTACTCGCGACGGCCGGCGAGCGATGGGCCGCTGTTTTATGTGAAGCAGCCGCAGCGGACGGCGCGGCTGGTGAGTCCGGAGCTGGCCTCGCCGGTGGCGTTGCAGTGGAACCCGCAGGAGGCAGGCGGGTCGGAGTTGCCGCTACCGAAGATTTCCGTGTATGGCGCCGTTGAGTTGGAGAACTAGCAAGCGAAGGAGAGCGCAATGAAAGATGAGTTGACCAGGAGAGAGATGCTACTGGGGGCCGGTGCCCTGCTGACGCTGCCTGCGTTTCCGGCTTGGGGCCGCGCAGCCGTAACCGCGCCAACCGCGCGGGTCAGCGTGGGGCGATGCATGAACTATGGGCCGGAGGTGTTGCCCACGTTGGCGACGATGTTCGACCAACTGGGAGGGCTGGACCGGCTGGTGAGGGGCAAGACGGTCGCGGTGAAGATCAACATGATTGGCGTGCGCTCGCAACGGCTGGGGACCGCACCCATGGAGGAGACCTTCTGGACGAATCCCGTGGTGATCGGTGGAGTGGTGCACCTGTTGGGCAAGGCCGGCGCGCGCCGGATCCGCGTAGTGGAGGGGCCGTGGTCGAGCGCGGAGACGCTGGAAGAGGTGATGTACTCGATGAACTGGAAGCCGCAGGACATTCTGAGCGCGGCTGACAACGTGGAGTTCGAGAACACAAATTATCTGGGGCGCGGGAAGACGTACTCGCGGCTGATGGTGCCGGGCGGAGGGCTGATCTATCCGGGGTACGACCTGAACCATTCGTATGCGGACTGCGACGTCTTCGTCTCGCTGGCCAAGATGAAGGAGCACGCGGCCACAGGCGTCACGCTGTCGATGAAGTGTGTGTACGGGTCCACTCCGATTACGATCTACGGCGAGGGCGCGGGAGTGGACGAGCCGAGTATACGGCCGCACGGCGGACGTGGCGGGGTCTTCCACTTTGCCCGCCGCATGCCGTCCAAGAGCGCACCCCAGCAGATCGACATGAGCCTGCCGAAGGACGCGGGGTACAGGATTCCGCGCATTGTGGCGGAACTGTGCACGGCGCGGCCGGTGCATCTGGCGATCATCGACGGCGTGAAGAGCGCAACCGGCGCGGAGACAAACTATGGAAGCCGGCCGCAGGCGGCGGTGAACCCCGGAGTACTGATTGCCGGGACGAACTGCGTTGCGACCGACGCGGTGGCGATGGCCGTGATGGGATACGATCCCATGGCCGTCCGGGGAACGGCGCCGTTTGCCAGCTCGGACAGCATGCTGCAGCTCGGGGAGGGCCTGGGAATCGGAATGCGCGACATGAGCCGCAATGAGGTGGTCGGCGTACCGGTGTCGCAGGTAGTGTTCAGCTACAGCGCGGTGCGCGACAAGATCCTGGCCGCGGCGGCGAAGAAGGCGTGATCCGGAACACTACACCGCAAACTCCCGCGACGGCGAGCGGCGGGTTGAGGTAGATGTGGCGGAGACCGGTCCGGAATCGAGCGAGATGATTCGTCTCGTGGAACACGGCGACGCCATGGGCGCGACCTTCTCCGTTGTCCTCTATGGGCGGGAGCGGGCAGCGATGGATGCTGCGATTGACGCTGCGTTCGCCGAGGTTGCGAGGCTCGACGCACTGCTCTCCAACTACCGGACGGAGAGCGATTGGAGCAAGGTGAACCGGCGCGCCGCAGATGGGCCGGTGCGGGTTTCGCCGGAGCTATTTCAGTTGCTGTCGAAGTGCATGGCTACCAGCCGCGCGAGCGAAGGTGCCTTCGACATTGCGGTCGGGCCGCTGATGAAGCTGTGGGGCTTCTACAAGGGATCGGGACGCCTGCCCAGCCGGGCTGAGGTGGATTCTGTTTTGCCGAGCGTGGGTTGGCGGCACGTACATCTGGACGAGAAGAACCGGACGGTGCGGTTCGACTGCGCGGGAGTGGAGTTGGATCCCGGCGGAATCGGCAAGGGATACGCGGTCGACTGCATGGTGGACGAGCTGCGAAGACGGGGATTTGTGACGGCCTTTGTGGCGGGGTCGGAGAGCACGATGTACGGGATGGGCGCTCCTCCCGACGAGCCGCGCGGCTGGCGGGTGGGGATCAAGGACCCGCGCAACCGGCGGCGCACGGTGGACGAGGTGTTTCTGAAGAACGCGTCGCTTTCGACCTCCGGCAGCACGGAGAAGTTCTTCCGCGCGGAGGGAGGCGTCTACTCCCACATCATGGACCCGCGGACGGGATTTCCGGCGACACAAAGCGGATCGGTATCCGTGATTGCGCCGCACGCCATCGACGGCGAGGCGTGGGCAAAGCCGTACTTCATCCAGGGGCGCGAGTGGACGGCGAGGCACAAGATGGAAGAGTTTCGCGTGTGCTTCTGTGACGACCGGACGGATGAGCCGTGCGCGTGGCTGGCTTGATTGCTGCACATTCAGGCAGTGGGTCCGTTCGAAATGAACCATTGAAGTTCCTGATCACCCAACTTTTCAGGCAGTTCAATCCAGCCGAAGAGTACACTCCGTTGGTTCAAGAATCACGGAACTGATTCTGGTCAATCCAACGTCTTCTCTTCCCTTAAGCAGCCCTCCTCTACAGGTTGGCCCAGCCTATTCCAGCGTCGGATAGTCGGGCCTATCGTTGTTGGGCGGAGTTGGGTAGGCCTTGCTGCCGTCGTTCAACTCAAGCCGGACATAATCCCATACCACTCCCGTGGTGACATCTCCTGCGGGAACGGTGAAGGTCATCTCATTCTCGCCTGCCTTCATCCGAGAAGCGTCGAACTTCACGATGTATTGGTTCCACACGCCCTTGTTCGTGTTGTAGCGCAGAGCGTTGGTGGCGACCGGGCGAATAGTTCCAACCGTCTGTCCGTTGACGCCGATAGCCAGGGTAGTGGCATCAGCTCCAGCCAGCGCGATGCGCAGCACGGCCGTGCCTTGCGATGCCTTGGCCATGTTGAACTTCACGGTCCAGGTGGTGGCCCGCCCGCGTCCCCACTGAGGCCACGGGTCGGCGTTGGTCGCTGGGATATTGACCCAGCCGAAGTGCTGGTTGTACGGGTCCTTGGCGTCTGGGTTCAGCCAGGCGGTGGTATCGGAGTGCGGCACCTCCTCGAAGAACCAGTCCCTGTGGTAGTCGCTCTTGCCGATGGTGTAGGTGATGTCGTTGGGGAAGAGACCGCTGTAGCGAAGGCCCCAGCCCCACAGCCAGTAGTTGGCGCCGTCGCCCTTGAAGAACTTGTCGCCGGTGCGGTCGGGATAGCCGATCTCCCAGATCTGCCTGCCGTAGCGGACCGGCTGCCAGTCGAGTTTGCCGAGATCTACGGTCTTGCCCGCTTCGACGGTCACCTTCGCGGTCCGGTTGTATTCTCCGAGCACTCCGTTGGCAAAGGCGCGCAGAACGTAGGTGCCGGGCCGGACGTTGGCGATGGTGAATCTGCCATCCGCCGCGCCGTTCGCCCAGAACTCGTAGTAGTCCCCGTCGTGCGGCCAGGTTACGATGTTGCCGTTCCCAGCCCGCAGTTGATACCCGCTTCCAGCGCCCTGATAGTTTGCATGAGTGAGGCCGACGGTCAGGTTAGGCAGAAGCTTGGAAGCGGTTTGTGGATCGTCGAGAACGAGTTGCCCGGTGACCATGCCGCGTTCCGACTTGTGCGGGTAATCCATGCCCTGCACCCAGTCGTAGGGCCACGCGGCCTTAACGGTCTTCGACTTGGCAACCGCGTCATTCCACAGAGCGAGCGCGTTGTCGTGCCACACCTGCGGCACTGCCAGCATTCCGCTACCGTAGCTGGCGGTGAACTTGTCGAGGTCAGCCTGCGTCGGGTCCTTGGGGTTGTCCACTGCATTGAAGTAGACAAAGATCGGACCAACCACCCGCTTCCAGTCCTGACCGGCGGCGATGTCGGTGTTGGCTCCGCCCGCGTAGTGGCCGCTGGTCCAGTAAACCTGAATAGTGTTATTCGAACCCCACGCGAAGGGGCCGATCAGATCCAGCTTTTCGGCGCCGCCCCCAATATATTCGGTGGTTGGGTTAATTAAATAAACGCCGACGTGGTTTTTGGGGCTGGAGAAGCCCCAGGCGGGAAGCCGGTACATGACGCCGCAGTAAGTGTATTTGTGTTCGACCGAGTTCTTATAGTAGCCGGCTTTCAGGATGGTCTGCTCCGGCGCGTGGACCATGATGCCGGAGCGCATGTCTTCGGTGGCGGGCGTGAGCATGTTGCGGTCGGCGTCGACGGAGAACCAGTTGAAGCTGGGATCGAGCTGGAGGATGAATTGGCTTTCACCCACATGCGCGGCGGGATACGAGGCCGGGTGGGAGAACTCGGCGTAGACGTAAATGCCGCTGCTGCCGCGCTCCATCGTGTAGCGCGTCTCAATATCCATGCCTCCGCCACGACCGCCATCGCCACTGAATGCACCTGAAGCGCCTCCAACTGGAGCGCCGCCACCGCCGGGATTGATGCCCTTGACGGCGACTTCCGCGCGTGCGCCGCCATTGGTCGCCGGGTCGATGGTCACCGACGGGGTCACGGTTCCGAACGGCATCTGTTCCCAGGACGGGATGGGGCTGCCGGCAGGCGTCGGAGGTGTGTGGAGATTGTCCGACCCGCGCGAGATCGAAGGGCGCAACGTTTCGATGCCGTGATAAATCACCTGCAGCAAACTGCCGTTCTTCTTGACGATGGTAGCCTTGACGATGCCGTTGTCCAGGGTCCAGGTGTCGCCGTTGTCGGTGAGGGTCACCGGATCGTTGACCCTGACTTTGGCGACCTTTGGCAGTGCGGCAGCAGCAATATGCGTTGGAGCGGTAGCGGCAGGCTTCGCTTGAGAGGCCGGCTGCATTTTGGCGGCCTGCTGCGCCACGACGCTGAATGTCAGAACAACAGCCAGGGCAAAAAACAGAAATACGAAGAGGAGCCTTGCTTTGCTCATGACGCCGGCCTTTCAGTACTAACCTTGTGGGGTATGGTCTAAGGTTGCTTGACAGGAATCTCAGCTTGCAGAGTTGAACCGCGAGAATTGTACCGCTCCGCAAGGGTATTGCAAGACCAATGTCGAAAGTGTGGCCAAACAACAGCCAACTTGAACCCGACCGCACAATCGATGTCTTTCCGATTTGATTTCTACAACACGCTCTACCGTTCAACTGATGTGCCTGAAAAATGGAGTTGCCGGTACCATCGGTTGCCCTGGAGTTCAAACGGCCCCACCACCCGCTTCCCATAGATGGCGTGCGGATGAAATACTTGATTCATGCCTACAGAACCGCGCAAGCCATTGATCGCAGCCAATTGGAAGATGTACAAGACGCCCGACGAGGCCGTTGCCTTCGTTCGCGCCTTCATCCCCCTCGTCGCCACCCATAGCCATGCAGAGATCGTTCTCTGTCCTTCACCCACGCTGCTGCCCGCTGTTGTCGAGGCGGCGCGCAACGCTCCGGTTGCCATTGCAGGACAGAACATGCACTGGCTGGACCAGGGCGCATACACCGGCGAAACTTCGCCGCTGCAACTGAAGGCGCTCGGCGTCACCCACGTGCTGATCGGCCACAGCGAACGCCGGCAGTACTTCAGCGAGACCGACGAGACGGTGAACCTGAAGCTGAAGTCGGCGCTGGCGCATGGGCTGGTGCCCATCGTGTGCGTGGGCGAGCTGCTGGTCGAGCGCGAGGCGGGACAGACCGCCGCGGTGCTGGAGCGGCAGACCGCCGGGGCGCTGGCCGGAATCGATCCCGCAGCCGCCAAGACACTGGTGGTTGCCTATGAGCCGGTGTGGGCCATCGGCACTGGGCGAACGGCGACGCCGGAGATTGCCGACGAGGCCCACAAGATCGTGCGCGCACAGATTGCCAAGTCGCTTTCGGCGGAGCTGGCCGCGAGTACGCGCATTCTCTACGGCGGCTCGGTGAAGCCGGAGAACACGGCCAGCCTGTGCGCGCAGGAAGACATCGACGGGGCGCTGGTGGGCGGAGCAAGCCTGGAAGCGGCATCGTTCGCGCAGATTGTGGCCAACTCGGCTGCCAAATAGCTGCTGTACCAATAAATCAATGGGTGCGTCCTGCGAGGCGCACCCATTGGATTTAAGCCGCTGCTGACCGGCTGACGGGCCCGCGACTACACTCAATCCAGCAAGACACCACGCGCCATGGACCTGCACGAAAAAATCCGCACCATTCCCACGCTGCCCGGCTGCTATCTGTACAAGAACGCCGAGGGCGCGGTGATCTATGTGGGCAAGGCGAAGAACCTGCGCGCGCGGGTGCGGTCGTACTTTCTGGAGGCGGCGCAGGCCAACGCCAAGACCGGCTCGCTGATGCGCGAGGCGGTGGACATTGAGTACATCACGGTGGGAAACGAGCGCGAGGCGCTGGCGCTGGAGGACAGCCTGATCAAGCAGCGGCAGCCGCGCTACAACATCCTGCTGCGCGACGACAAAACCTATCCATACATTCAGTTGACGATGAAGGACCGCTTCCCCAAAGTGTTTGTGACGCGGCGTCTGCGGCGCGATGGCTCGGCCTATTTTGGGCCGTACTTTCCCAGCAGCCTGGCGTACCGGCTGGTGGAGTTGATCCATCGCAGTTTTTTGATTCCAAGCTGCTCGGTGGACCTGTCTCGCTACCATCCGCGGGCCTGCCTACAGTACTACATCAAGCGCTGCCTGGGACCGTGCGTGGAGGGGTTGACCACTCCGGAGACGTACAAGCAGGCGGTCCGCGACGTGCAACTCTTCCTGGGCGGCAAGGCGGGCGAGCTGGAGGCCGAGCTGACGCGGCGCATGGAGGAGGCCGCGGCGGCGGAGCTGTACGAGGCCGCGGCGCGGCTGCGCGACCAGATCGTCACCGTACACCAGATGCAGGAGAAGCAGCGCGTGGCCAGCGCGGAGGACGAGGACGCCGACGTCTTCGGCTTCCACTACGAGAACGGGAGGCTGGCGGTGAACCTCTTCCACATGCGCGGGGGCAAGATTGTGGACCGGCGGGAGATGTTCTGGGAGGAGCTGCCGGAGCTGATCGACGAGCCGCTGGGCGAGGAAGCGGATGAGGAACAGAGGCCGGGTGCGAGTGAGGCGAACGCAGACTTTAGCGCGGCGGCGTTCTTCAGTTCCCTGCTCAAGCAGATTTATTTGGGCAATGCATATGTGCCGCGGACGGTCCTGGTGCCGGTGGATTTTGCGGACCGCGGGGTGCTGGCGGAGTTGTTGACGGAGCGGACGGGACACCGGACCGAGATTCTGGCGCCGCAGCGTGGCGAGAAGCGATCGCTGGTGGACCTGGCGTGCCTCAATGCGAAGCAGTCGTACGACCAGCGCTTCCGCGTGCTGCAGCCGAGCATCAAGGCGATCCAGACGGCGCTGCAGGACGCACTGACGCTGGAGAAGCTGCCGCGGCGAATCGAGTGCTTCGACATCTCGCACATCCAGGGCACGGAGACGGTGGCGTCGATGGTGGTGTGGGAGGACGGCGCAATGCGGAAGGCGGAGTACCGCAAGTTCCAGGTGAAGACGGTGAGCGGAGTGGACGACTTTGCATCGATGCGCGAGGTGGTGGTGCGGCGCTACAAACGGCTGCTGAAGGAGAAGAAGCCGATGCCGTCGCTGATCCTGATCGACGGCGGAGTGGGACAGCTTCATGCGGCGTATGCGGCGCTGGCGGAGATCGGAATACAGCCTGGTGTGCCGGGAGAGCCGGCGCTGGCGTCGATTGCCAAGCGCGAAGAGGTGCTGTACGTGCATGGGCAGGAGCAAGAGCCGATCGTGTTGGAGCGGCGCTCGCCGGTGCTGCACATGGTGCAGATGATCCGCGACGAGAGCCACCGCTTCGCGGTGACGTACCACCGCAAGCGGCGCGAGATGCGCGACCGTGACAGCGAGTTGGACGCAATTGCCGGCGTTGGCCCGCGCACGCGGCAGCGGCTGCTGGAACACTTTGGCAGCGTGCGCGCCATTGGGCTGGCGGGACACGACGCGCTGACGGCGGTGGTGAGCGCAGCGACAGCGGCGCGCATCCGGGAGCACTTCGACGGCGAAGCAGACACCGGATAAGGCGCGCAGGGCTGGACGGGTAAGACTCTCTCACACGATACTGCGCAGCGCGGCGGCTGGGGGAAGGTCTGCACCGGTGTAAGAGATTCCCTCAGCGGCCAAAGCCGCATTGGAAACAGTCCGCTTGCGGCGGGACTAAAGTCCGCCCTTTCAAAACGGGGACTTATTCAGAGATTTCATAGGCGGCTTTCAGCGCGCGTCGAATGCGACGGATTTCTGCTGCTCTGTATCACCCAAATTGACTCAACAGTGCAACAAAAGTGGCACAGAAGACGGGTGCAAGCGACTGTAGACTTGCGGCTGCAGCAATAGGTCTGCCGTACCAGATGCCCCCCTCAACGGAGCCTGAACGCACCTGGAACGGCGCAGTTCCGGAGACGGCATGGAAGCGCGGACGGGACCGAATGAGGAGTCAGGCAACCAGTTGCAGCTGCAAGGAGAGGCCCCAGCCATGGTTTCGACGACCCATCATCATGGTGTGAAGCCAGCCTCCATCTGGCGAAAATTCGTCCGGTTGATTACCTCGATATTGGAGCTGATGCAATATCAGGCATTGGTGCTTCTGGTCGGCATTGCGTTGTGCAGCACGGCGGCAGGGCAGACGGCGACCACGACCAGCCTGGGCGTATCGAGTGGCGCGATCACAGTTGGGGCGAGCGAGACGCTGACGGCTACGGTACTCGCGGGAGGCCTTCCGGTGACGGCCGGAAGCGTGGAGTTCCGCGACAATCTGGCATCGCCGGGAGGGACCTTCCTGGGGACGTCGGCGGTGAATGGCAGCGGCTCCGCGCAGTTGATTCTGCCCAGCCTGGGCATGGGTTTGCATGAGATCTCGGCGATCTATACGGGATCGCTAGGTTTTGCAGTCAGCGTCAGCGCGTATCAGGCGGTGACGGTGACCGGCACGTCGCAGCTGCCGACGACGACGGCGATCAGTTCGACGGGGGTTGCGGGCAACTATTCGCTGACGGGGACGGTGACTGCGCTGACCTCGGTGCTGCCGACCGGCATTGTGTCGTTTCTGGACGCCTCCAACGGCAATGCGTTGCTGAACACGCAGACCCTGGATCCAGCGAGCAAAGGCTATGGGTTCGCAACCTTCTCGACTGCTTCGGGTAAAGGCGGGGAAATGTCGGTTGCGGTGGGCGACTTCGACGGCGATGGGAAGCTCGACCTAGCCGTGGCCAACAGCTACTACGGCACTGTGTCGATTCTGAAAGGCGACGGAGCGGGAAACTTCACGTCTTTCTCAGGCTCGCTGGTGTCGGTTGGAAGCGGGCCGTCCTCCAATCCATTTTCCATAGCGGTGGGCGACTTCAATGGCGATGGGAACCTGGACCTGGCGGTGGCCAACTTCGGCGATGGCACGGTGGCGATCCTGATGGGCGATGGAACGGGGCACTTCTTCCCCGCTGCGACGCCCATCGTTACAGTAGGAAGCGGCCCGTACTCGATAGCGGTGGGCGACTTCACGGGAGATGGGGTCCTGGACCTGGCGGTGGCCAACTCCGGCGACAACACCGTGTCGATCCTGGTGAACGATGGAACGGGGAAGTTCTCGCCCGCGGCGACGCCCACAGTAGCCGTTGGAGTTAGCCCGCTTTCTGTGGTGGCGGGCGACTTTCTGGGCAATGGGAAGCTCGACCTGGCCGTAGCAAACCAGTTCGGGAACGACGCGACGGAGTCATCTCCCGGTACGGTGTCGATCCTGCTGGGCGATGGTATGGGGAACTTCACCCCCGCCGCGACACTCCCGGTTGGATACAGTCCGTACTCTGTTGCGGTGGGGGACTTCAACGGCGATGGGGTCCTCGACCTGGTCGTGGCCAACTGGTGCGGTAACGACATAAATTGTATATCCGCCGGCACCGTGTCGATCCTGCTGGGCGATGGGACGGGAAGCTTCTCGCCCGCTACGACGCACACAATTTCAGTTGGAGACAATCCGTCTTCGGTTGCGGTGGGGGACTTCAGCGGCGATGGGAACCTCGACCTGGCCGTGACCAACTTCAACGACAGCACGGTCACGATCCTGAAGGGCGATGGAGCGGGGAACTTCTCCGCCGCCACGACGACCCCAGTACCGGTTGGAGTCAATCCGCGGTTCATTGCGGTGGGCGACTTTAACGGCGATGGGAACCCCGACCTGGCCGTGGCCAACTTCAGCGGCGGCACTGTCTCGGTGCTGCACGCAATCTGGACCGAAGGCGCCACCGCGCCTGTGTCGTTCACCACCTCGCCATCGCATAATGTCCTGGCCAGCTATGCGGGGGACGCGATTTACGCATCGAGCCAGTCGACAACGATCAACTTGCTGGGATTGTTGGCCACGGGGCTGGTGTGGACGCCGGTGGACGCGATCATCCACGGCGCAACATTGAACGGCCTGCTGAACGCGACAACCACCTACGGCGGCACGCCGGCGCCAAGTACATGTGCCTACACCGCAACGCCCACCGGCGAAGCCGTAGACAACTCGACAGTGCTTGGCGTGGGGTCGTACACGCTGGGCGTGAGTTGCACGGGACTTTATCCCACGGCGACGGGTACAGCGCCGTTGACGGTGTATGCCACCGGGTATGTGCTGACGACGGACACCAACAACCCGTCGGAAGGCACGGTGACTCCGGCCTCGGGCGGGACCTATGCCCCGACGCTTGCGATCGCCATCTCCGCGACGGCCAACCCCGGATACGTCTTCGCGGGCTGGCTGCCGAATGCAGCCATTGCCAATACCAGCAGCGCCAACACCACTGTGACCATGAACTCGGCGGAGACGGTGACGGCGGACTTCGAGACGGTGCCAACGTTCGTGGTGAATACGAACCAGGATGACCTTTCGACGCCAGTAGCCTCAAACTGCCCGGCAAACCCGTCCGGCAGCGGCAGCGGCCCATGTACGCTGCGCGATGCCTTGCTTGCGGCCGCGGGCGTCGGCGGCAACATCACCTTCGACGCGACGGTGTTTTCGGCCAGCAATACGGCGGCGGCCAACACCATCAGGCTGGGCGCCGATGGAACGCTCACGGTCCCAACCAACACGATACTCACGGGGGCGACCACAGGCAGCGGCGCTACGCTGACCAACCTGGTGACGGTGAATGGGGCGTCGGCGAGCACGGTCTTTACGCTGAGCGGCGGTACGGTGGCGATTCTCAACAGCCTGACCATTGAGAATGGATCGACCAGCGGCAACGGCGGCGGCATCAGCAACAGCGGCACGCTGACGGTGAACGAAAGCACCTTCACTGGCAACTCCGCGATCAACGGCGGCGCCATCGACAGCAGCGGCACGCTGACGGTGAGCGGCAGCACCTTCAATGGCAACACCGCGACCACTGGCGGCGGCATCTGTGTCGAGCCGAGTGGAAACGTGATAGTGAGCGGCAGCACCTTTTATAACAACTCCGGAACAGCCGGCGGCGGCGCCATCGACGACACCCAGGGCGGCTCGTTTGCGGTGAGCGGCAGCACTTTTTACGGGAACAACTCAACCAGCAGCACAGGCGGCATTGCAGGGCCCAATTCCAGCTTCCCGATGAGCAACACCATCGCGACAGGGGACGGAAACGGGGATTGCAGTGTCTCGGGAGGCTCTTGCCCCGCGAATGGCACAGGCGGCAACGTGCTGGGCGTGTCCGCCAACCTGGCTGCGCTGGGCAACTACGGCGGCCCGACCGAGACCATGATTCCATTGCCGGGCAGCGTGGCAATCTGCGCGATTGTTCCCTCGGCCACGGGAACCGACCAGCGCGGAATGCCGTGGCCGGTAAGCTACAGCGGCACATCCTGCCAAGACTCCGGCGCGGTGCAGACCGACTATTCGCTGAGCTTCGTGCAGCAACCCTCGACGACGCTGATCCTTACGCCCATCTCGCCGGCCCCGGCCGTCGAATTGCAGGAGAGCGGCAGCCCATTTGCTTCGTCTGTAACGATTCCGCTGACCCTGAAGGACAGTGGTGGCAACGATATTACGAGTCTCGACCTGAGCGGCGGATCGGCCAATACGTCCGGTGGCGTGGCTACTTACTCGCCGCTGGACGTCGACGCGCCAGGAACCGGCGACACTCTTACGGCCAATCTATCGCTGAATTCAACGACTTTCATCTCATCCATAAGCAGCCCGTTCGACGTGACACTGAAGCCCACGACGACCGTTTCGTCCGATGCATCGGCGGTTTATAGCGTAAGCGCACAGAGCGTGACCCTGTCGGCGACGGTTACGAGCAGCATGGGCACGGTGAATGCGGGCACGGTGACCTTCACGGTGATGCAGGGCAGCACCACGATCGGATCGCCGGTGACCAGCGGCACGGTGAGCAGCGGTGCAGCCAGTGTGACCTATACTCTGCCGGGCGGAACAACGGCGGGCATGTATACCATTCAGGCCGTGTACAACACGGCGGGTGGGGGCTTTGCCATCAGTAGTGACAGCACTCATACACTGACGGTCGGCACGACCACGGCGACGGTCACTCTGGGCAATCTGTCGCAGATCTATACCGGGGCTCCGCTGGCAGCAACGGCCAGCACCACGCCCAGCGGCTTGACGGTGAATTTGACCTACAACGGCAGCTCCACCGCGCCAACAACGGTTGGCAGCTATACCGTTGTGGGAACGATCAGCGACGTAAACTACCAGGGCAGCAGCAGTAACACGCTTGTGATCAGCAAGGCCACGCCGGCGATCACCTGGGCAACCCCGGCGGCGATCCCCTACGGCACGGCGCTGAACGCGACCCAGCTCAACGCCAGCTCGACGGTGGCTGGAACCTACGTCTACACGCCGGCTGCAGGAGTGGTCCTCGGCGTCGGACCGCAGACTCTCTCGGTCACTTTTACGCCGACTGACTCGGGCGACTACACGGCGGCAACGGTGTACATCACGCTGACGGTGAACAAGGGCGCGCCGGCGATCACCTGGGCAACCCCGGCGGCGATCCCCTACGGCATGGCGCTGAGCGCGACGCAGCTCAACGCCAACACGACGGTGGCTGGAACCTACGCTTACACGCCGGCAGCGGGGACCGTGCTGCCGGCGGGTTCGCAGACACTTTCGGTGACCTTTACGCCGACCGACACAAACGACTACTTGGTGTCTACGGCTACCGTGCAGCTAACGGTAAACATGGCCACGCCGGCGATCACCTGGGCAACCCCAGCGGCGATCCCCTACGGAACGGCGCTGAGCGCGACGCAGCTCAACGCCAGCTCGACGGCTGCGGGAACGTTCGTCTACACACCGGCGGCGGGGACCGTTCTGTCGGCGGGTTCGCAGACACTCTCGGTGACGTTTACGCCAACTGATAGCACTGACTACACGGCGGCGACGGTGACGGTGCAGCTAACGGTGAACAAGGCGGCACCTGCGATCACGTGGGCAACTCCGGCGGCGATTCTTTACGGGACGGCGCTGAGCGCGACCCAGCTCAACGCCAACACGACGGTGGCTGGAACGTTCGTATACACGCCGGCGGCCGGGACCGTGCTGTCGGCGGGTTCGCAGACTCTCTCGGTCACTTTTACGCCGACCGACTCGGGCGACTATACGACAGCTACAGCGACCGTCATGCTGACGGTGAACAAGGCCACGCCGGCAATTACCTGGGCGACACCAGCGGCCATCACTTACGGAACAGCGCTTAGCGCGGCGCAACTCAACGCCAGTTCGACGGTCGCTGGAACGTTCGTATACACACCGGCGGCGGGAGCTGTGCTGACGGCGGGTTCGCAGACTCTCTCGGTTACTTTAACGCCGACCGACTCGGGCGACTATACGACAGCTACAGCAACCGTCACGCTGACGGTGAGCAAGGCCACGCCGGCGATCACCTGGGCAACCCCGGCGGCGATTCCCTACGGAACTGCGCTGAGCGCGACGCAGCTCAACGCCAGCTCGACGGTCGGTGGGACCTACGTCTACACACCAGCAGCGGGCGCTGTGCTGACGGCGGGTTCGCAGACCCTCTCGGTGACCTTTACGCCGGCTGATAGTACTGACTACAACACTGCGACGGCAACGGTGCAGCTGGTGGTAAACATGGCCACGCCAGCGATCACCTGGGCTACTCCGGCGGCCATCACTTACGGAACAGCGCTGAGCGCGACGCAGCTCGATGCAAGCTCGACGGTGGCGGGGACGTTTGTATACACACCGGCAGCGGGAGCTGTGCTGACGGCGGGTTCGCAGACCCTCTCGGTGACCTTTACGCCAACTGACTCGGGCGACTATACGACAGCTACAGCGACCGTCACGCTGACGGTGAACAAGGCCACGCCGGCGATCACCTGGGCAACACCGGCGGCCATCACTTACGGGACAGCGCTGAGCGCGGCGCAGCTCAACGCCAGCTCGACGGTGGCTGGAACGTTCGTATACACGCCGGCGGCCGGGACCGTTCTGTCGGCAGGTTCGCAAACACTGTCAGTGACCTTTACGCCGACCGACAGCACCGACTATACGGCGGCGACGGCAACGGTGCAGCTGGTGGTAAACATGGCCACGCCAGCGATCACATGGGCGACCCCGGCGGCCATCACTTACGGCACGACGCTGAGCGCGACGCAGCTCAACGCCAGCTCGACGGTGGCTGGAACGTTTGTATACACACCGGCAGCGGGCGCTGTGCCGACGGCGGGTTCGCAGACCCTCTCGGTGACCTTTACGCCGACCGACAGCAACGACTACAACACTGCGACGGCAACCGTGCAGATGACGGTGAACAAGGCCACGCCGGCGATCACCTGGGCGACGCCGGCGGCGATTCCCTATGGAACGGCACTGAGCGCGGCGCAGCTCAACGCCAGCTCGACGGCTGCGGGAACGTTCGTCTACACACCGGCGGCGGGGACCGTTCTGCCGGCGGGTTCGCAGACACTCTCGGTCACCTTTACGCCCACTGACTCGGGCGACTATACGACGGCTACAGCAACCGTCACGCTGACGGTGAACAAGGCGGCACCTGCGATCACGTGGGCAACTCCGGCGGCGATCCCCTACGGAACGGCGCTTAGCGCGGCGCAGCTCAACGCCAGCTCGACGGTGGCGGGGACGTTCGTCTACACACCGGCAGCGGGAGCTGTGCTGACAGCGGGTTCGCAGACACTTTCGGTGACCTTTACGCCGACCGACACAAACGACTACTTGGTGTCTACGGCTACCGTGCAGCTAACGGTAAACATGGCCACGCCGGCGATCACCTGGGCAACCCCGGCGGCCATCTCCTACGGAACGGCGCTGAGCGCGACCCAGCTCAACGCAAGCTCGACGGTGGCTGGGACGTTCGTATACACGCCGGCAGCCGGGACCGTGCTGGCGGCGGGTTCGCAGACACTTTCGGTGACCTTTACGCCAACTGACTCGGGCGACTATACGACAGCTACAGCGACCGTCACGCTGACGGTGAACAAGGCCACGCCGGCAATTACCTGGGCAACCCCGGCGGCCATCACTTACGGGACAGCGCTGAGCGCGGCGCAGCTCGATGCAAGCTCGACGGTGGCTGGAACGTTCGTATACACGCCGGCGGCCGGGACCGTGCTGTCGGCGGGTTCGCAGACTCTCTCGGTCACTTTTACGCCGACCGACTCGGGCGACTATACGACAGCTACAGCGACCGT
>Ga0326727_10002148_pt1 | contig 69250 bp, 55 predicted proteins | sample MB2enrmetagenome_FD_207643 | JGI IMG/M metagenome (GOLD analysis project Ga0326727, IMG submission 207643) | Lab enriched peat soil microbial communities from McLean, Ithaca, NY, United States - MB29MY | ecosystem: Environmental > Terrestrial > Soil > Wetlands > Peat | place: USA: New York...
TGATCTCTGTTATGACCGATACCCGCAGAGGACTGATCCTGATCAACACCGGACCCGGCAAGGGCAAGACCACCGCTGCCATGGGCACGGCTTTGCGCGCCGTGGGCAACGGCATGCGCGTGCTCATGCTTCAGTTCCTCAAGGGGTCGTGGCATTACGGCGAACTGGATGCTGTCCAGGCCTTCGGTCCGAATTTCATCCTTAAGCAGATGGGCCGCGGCTTTGTGAAGATCGGCGGCGCCGAGGCCGATCCCGAAGACGTTCGCCTGGTCGAGGAGGCCTGGAAGGAAGCGCGGGAGGCGATCTACTCCGGCGAGTGGGATATGGTCGTCCTGGACGAGATCAACTATGCCATCGGCTATGGCATGCTGGACGCCGCCGTGGTGGCGGAAGCCTTGCGCGGGCGTCCGGAGATGGTCCACGTCATCCTGACCGGCCGCAACGCTCACCCTTTGCTGGTGGAGCTGGCCGACACCGTTACCGAGATGCGCGAGGTAAAACATGCGTATCAGAAAGGCATTCTGGCCCAGCGCGGCATAGAATATTGAAGCGTAGCGAACATTGCCGGAGGAGAATCTGCCCCCGCAACAGTGACCGGAGCGCGGAAGATTCCCTGACTTTCAGAAAGAGTTCGAATGTCCTGGTTCAAGCGAGAAGACGGCGATTACCCCCCCGCGGCGGGCGATTCCGATGCGGGGAGAAATGTTCGCACCGAAGGCCTATGGATCAAGTGTCTGGCCTGCCGCGCAATTATTTTCAAAGCCGATCTTGAAGCCAACCTCAACGTCTGCCCAAAGTGCCAGCATCACTTCAAGATCGATGCACGCAAGCGCATCGACCTGCTGCTCGAACCCGGCTACGAGCTTGTGGACGGCGGACTTCGTTCCACCGACCCGCTGAACTTCAACGACGTGAAGCCCTATAAACAGCGGCTGCGCGTCGCGCGCGAAGCCACCGGCCTGGACGATGCCATCCTCAACGCTGTCGGCAGGCTCGGCCATCATTCGGTAGTTCTCAGCGTTATGGAGTACGGCTTCATCGGCGGCTCCATGGGCGCTGTGGTCGGCGAAACCATCGCCCGCGCCGTCGATCGCGCAAGGCTCAGCCGCAAACCTCTGATCATCGTCGCCGCCTCAGGAGGCGCGCGCATGATGGAGGGCGTGGTCAGCCTCATGCAGATGGCCAAAATCTCCACCGCGCTGGCCCAGTTGGACGACGCCAAAGTGCCCTACATCTGTGTGCTCACCGATCCCACCACCGGCGGCGTCACCGCCAGCTTTGCCATGCTCGGCGACCTGAACATCGCCGAACCCGGCGCCCTGATTGGCTTCGCCGGCCCCCGCGTCATCGAACAGACCATCCGCCAGAAACTTCCCGAAGGCTTCCAGCGCTCCGAGTTCCTGCTTGAGAAGGGCTTTCTCGATGCCGTAGTAGAGCGCCGCCACCTGAAGTCCTATCTCATCCGCGCGTTGGATTTTATGAAGGCGCCGGGGGTGGGGTGACGAGGGGATGGCTTAAAGACTGCCCCTTCGGCAGCGCGGCAAGATTTCGGAGTTCATCCTCCTTGCCTTGGCTATAAACTACCCTTGACCCAATGCCTTTAACCGTCGCCGAGTTCGTCCATCGCTGGAAGATCAATTCCCAGACCGAGCGCGCCAGTGCTCAGTCGCATTTCCGCGATCTATGCGAAGTCTTGGGCGAGAAAAGCCCGGCGGAGAGCGACCCAACCGGTGAGCGGTATGCCTTTGAAAAGCGGGTGAGCAAGACGCGCGGCGGCAAAGGCTTTGCCGACGTATGGCTCCGGGACCACTTTGCATGGGAGTACAAGGCCAAAGACAAAAGCCTTCAAAAAGCCTACGAGCAGTTGAACGATTACCACGAGGACTTAGGCAATCCTCCGCTGCTGGTAGTGTGCGACTTCGAGCGCTTCGAGATACATACCAAGTTTACAAACGAACGGAAGCGCGTCTACGCCTTCAACCTCGACGAGTTGAATCGCAACCAGGTGACCGCGAGCTGCCCGCTCCCACCGCTCGATGTTCTGCGCGCACTCTTTGGTGACTACAACGTTCTGCGCCCCGAGCACACCGACGCATACGTCACCCAGGAAGCCGCCAAGCTCTTCAGCAAACTTGCCGAGCGGATGGAACTCGAAGAGCGAAACCTCGGCGCCACGCGCGCAGAAATCGCCCACTTCCTCATGCGGCTGCTCTTCTGCCTCTTCGCCGACTCCATCGGCCTGCTGCCGGAGCGCGTCTTCCGTTCGATGATTCAGAGCGACGACCGCTTTCTGCCCCGAAAATTTCTGCGCAAGCTCAAGCTCCTCTTCGAGGCCATGAGCGAGCCCGACGGCATCTTCGGCGCACTCAGCATCAAGTACTTCAACGGCGGACTCTTCGATACCGCGTCGATCGTCCCGCTCGACGTGGCCGACCTCGGCATCCTTTATGAAGTCTCGAAGAATTACGATTGGTCGCATGTAGCCCCGGCCATCTTCGGCACCTTGTTTGAACGGTCTTTGGACCCCGCGCGGCGTTCTCTCATTGGCGCGCACTACACCAGCGAAGAAGACATTCTGCTGCTCATTGAGCCGGTGCTGGTGCGTCCTCTTCAACAGCGCTGGCAGAGTGTGAAGCAGCGGATTCTGGAGGCGCGTGAGATTGAGCGCGCCGAAGAAGCCGCGCGCAACAGCAGGCAGGCGCGGTTGCGGGTCGATCTGCCATCCGAGAAGCTGCTCGGCGAGTGGATCGAGGAACTGACCGCGGTGCGGGTTCTCGACCCTGCCTGCGGGTCCGGGAATTTCCTATACCTGGCGCTGCGCCGGATGCTGGATCTGTGGCTGGAAGCGTCGAAGTTTGCCGCCGAGCAGGGCATCTCCATGGTGGTCTCGAAGATGGTCTCGCCCAAGCAGCTATTTGGCATTGAGACCGAGTTCTATGCGCACGAGCTGGCCTCCGTAGTGGTGTGGATCGGCTTTCTGCAATGGAAGCACGAGCACGCCGTCCACGACGACCGCGAGCCGATTCTCGAGAAGCTCTCGAATATCGAACATGGCGATGCGATCCTCCGTTACGACGCCGAAGGCAATCCCTATGAGCCCGAATGGCCAAAGGCGGACTTTATCGTAGGAAATCCGCCGTTCCTGGGCAGTCGGCGACTTCGGAGAGAACTGGGCGATAAGTACGTTGACAATCTATTCGCGCTTTACGAAGGCCGAGTACCCCACGAAGTCGACCTTGTCACCTACTGGTTTAGCAAGTCCTTTGCAGAGGTTCAATCCAATCATTCGAGAGTAGGACTTCTCGCGACGCAAGCAATCCGTGCTGGGTCCAACCGGATTGTTCTTGACCGGATCATCGTGAATGGCTCGATCTTTTTTGCTTGGAGCAACCGCGAATGGACCTTGGAGGGCGCCGCGATTCGGGTCTCTATGATCGGCTTCGACGATGGCACTGAAAAGGTGCGTGAGCTTGATGGAGAGCGCGTTTCCTCAATCAATGCCGATTTGAGCGCAGGCATTGATCTGACAACTTCGCTTTCTCTCTCGGAGAATCAAGGGATTGCTTTTCAGGGGCCAGTAAAGGTGGGCCATTTTGAGGTTGACCCGGAAGTCGCGCGCAAGATGCTCTCTGCGCCAGTTAACCCAAATGGATTGTACAACTCGGAGGTTGTTGTCCCATGGATCATTGCCAAAGATATTACCGACAGGCCAAAAGGCATGCATATTATCGATTTTCAGAGCAAGACAGAAACGGAATCGGCACTTTTTGAGATGCCATTTGAATACATTCGTCAGCATGTTTATCCGTCTCGCATTTCAAACAACAGGCCGAGGAGGCGTGAACAGTGGTGGCAACACGGCGAGAGGAACCTTGGAATGCGCAAGGCCATTCATGGCCTGCGTAAATATATTGCTACGCCGAGAGTTTCAAAGCATCGATTCTTCGTTTTCGCACCTGCTGGGACCCTTGCGGACAGCCGGGTTGTCGTTATAGCCCGAGACGGGGATTACTTTGTAGGAATACTTGAGTCGGATATACACAAAACTTGGAGTCTCGCGTGCTGTTCGCGACATGGTGTGGGCAATGACATTACCTATAACATCGAATCCTGCTTCGACACCTTCCCCTTCCCATGGCCACCAGGCAAGGAGCCTTCCGAAGAAGAAGATCCTCGTGTCAAGGCGATCGCCGACGCGGCCCGCGAGCTCGTGCGCCTGCGGGATGCGTGGCTGAACCCACCCGGAATTGCGCCAGAGGAATTGAAGAAGCGAACCCTGACCAACCTCTACAACCAGCGTCCCGAGTGGCTGACCAATGCGCATCGCGCGCTGGACGAGGCAGTCTTTGCCGCCTATGGGTGGCCGAGCGGCCTAGGAAAAGAGGAGATTCTCTCCCGTTTGCTGGCTTTGAATCATGAGCGGGCAGCAACGCAGGAGAATAAAACTCCCGCCGGGAACTAACGAGAAACTTCCCCTTCAACACTTGCCGAATATATCTTTCTCTCGGCGCACAATTGGAATAGAGCCGAACAGGACAACAAACCCATGGACTACATCGCGCCGCCGCCCTCATTGAACGCGGCAGGCTGTTCTCAGTCCGCACCCAGTTACCAGATAATAAATACCCCCCACCCCCCCCATAACCCCCAGGGGGTATCGGTTGCCATCTGTATAGCCAAATAAAGGGGTTACAAGCAGAAGGGGATGGCCGGAGTAGCTTCAAAGGCCCACTTTCCCGTCAAATCCGCATCGGCATCAGCACATAGCGATACTTGTACTCCGCATCCGGATCCTCGGGACGCATCTGGCCGGCCGATTGCGAGTCCTTGAACTCCAGCCGCACTTCGCCCTCGTTGCTGAGCGCTTTCAGAAAATCCAGAATGTAGCCGGAGTTGAAGCCCACCACGATGGGATCGCCTGAGTATGGGGTGTCGATGGTGTCTTCGCTCTCGCCCGATTCCGTCGAGCTGGAGCTGATCTTCAGTTCGTTGCCTTCCAAACGCAGCCGGATCGCTCCCGACCGCTCGTCGGCAAACTGCGCCACACGCTGAATCGCGGATGACAGTTCGCTTGAGCGCACCACCGCAAACTTGGTGTTGTCGCGCGGCATCACCGCCTCAAAGTTGGGGAACTGCCCGGAAAGCTTGCGCGTGCTCAGCGTCCGGTGGCCAATCCGGAAAAACAGCGTATGCTCATCGTCGGCAAACTCCACCTTCTCCACATCGGAGGCCGACAGCAACTGCTGCAGCTCCTGCAAAGCCTTGCGCGGAATCAGCACCCGCTTTTCGCCGCTGATTCCTTCAAGTATCTCGTCGGGCTTTTCGACAAATGAAAGCCGGTGCCCGTCGGTCGCCACCATAGCCAGAGACTCCGCCTTGATCACCAGCAAAGCGCCGTTCAACGTGTAGCGCGACTCTTCGTTGGAGATGGCAAAAATAGTTCGCGCAATCAGCGTTCGCAGCGCAACGGCAGAGATGCTGGTAGCTGTGACCGCAGGAAACTCCGGCACCTGGGGATAGTTGGCGCGCGCCATGCCAACCATCTTGGTGTTTGACCGGCCGGAGCGAATCTGCACCCAGTGATTCTCCAGCAGCTTGATCGAAATATCGCCTTCGGGCAGCAGCTTTACGTAGTCGTAAAGCTTTCGGGCGGGAATGGTGCAGGCGCCAGGCTTCTTCACCTTAGCCTCGGTGCTGGTGCGGATTGCCTGGTCAAGATCGGTCGCGGTTATGTTCAGCCGGTCGCCCTCGGCTTCGATCAGGAAATTCGACAGAATCGGAATCGTGGTCTTGCGCTCCACCACACTTTGCGTTGCGGTGAGCTCCTTCACCAGGTCCTGGCGGCTTACGGTTATCTCCATCGCTGCCCCCTGCGCGGCCGGCTTCTCCGCCTCTGTTTCCATGATCGGCATAAGCCCGCCTTTGTGCTCAAATCCAGCTTCCGGCACTGGCCACACTCTACAACACCTTGGCGTCCGGCGGAAGTGGCTGTCTTTTCTTCTTCTTGATTGTATTCATCCGCGCGCTTCCGTGGGCGTGGAAAACAGGGTCGCTTCACTGGATTCCGTAACGCCAATGCCCGCCGCCTTCTCTCGATTCAACTCGCCCGCTTCGCCAACGCCCAGCCGGTTGCCTTGTCTGCCGCTCTGCATTACGCGACGGATAGGGAGGAAAAGGATATGAGATTAAAGAAAAAGACAGTAGTACCCGTAGTTCGGCTAGGAAAAGTGGAAACCCGTCCGAAACGATTGTGCCGCATGAGTTTGATTGCCTGCTATCTTTTCTAAATTCAAGTTGTGCAATTCAGGAATTTAGGAAATCTGCGCCCACACCGATCAAACTCTGCCCTGGTTTCCCACGTCTCCCACAACCACACTCAAAAGGCCTGTGGAAGGCAGTTGGTTTATGTGAAGACTGCGCCCAAGAACCAACATTGCAAGTGTTTATGGGAGACCAATCATCCACAGGACACCTTCTTTGGTGTAAGTTTCATCATGCAGGTTATTGAGAAATAAATTCATCCGTCATCCCTTCTTATTCCCGTGCAACCGATGGATGTCAACCGCTTCCCGTTCCAGCATCAGGTCTGCATATCTCGGTACTGATTTCACCGCTCCGCATCGACATTGCACTTAAACTTGGATTGAAGGAGCACTGGTCATGGCTATCGATATTGGGCGCCTTGAGGAGCAACTCCTTGAAATGTCTACCCAAGACGCACCAGGGCGTGAGTTTTGCGAAGCCATCTCTGAGCTTGCAGGAAGCGGACGGTTTGCCCAACTGCAAGACGCCTTGCCCGGCATTGTGTATGAAGAGCTGCATGCTCGGTATCTACAGGCTCCGGTAGCCTTCGTGGCTAATTGGCGCATGTTGGCACAAGAGATGCGCCAGGGCTTTATTGACCACGCGCGACAGAGGCTAACCTCGCTCACTCGTCTTCAGCAAGCTGAGAGTGTGAGCTGCACTCCGGCTTGGCAAGAGATACAGCGGGCTCTCGATGGCCAGCAGAACGAACTACTGCGCGCCGCCTTTGCAATGGAGCTACTGCAGATGGTTGAGCCGGCCGTTCAGCGCGCCAGCTATTTGCGTGAATGCGTGGTCGCCACTGCGAGCTCCGAAGAAGCCGACCGCTATCTTGACGAAGCCACGCGGTGCTATTTTCTTGGCCTCTTCACCGCTTGTGCGGTCATGTGCCGCTCGGTGCTTGAAGAGGCCATTAGGCAAAAGCTTCCCACTGCGCTGACACGGCTTGTCCGCACCCGCTACCGTAACACCGCGACGTTGGGCAATCTGCTTCACGAGGTCAACAACAACCTGATCCTGACCGGCATCGATGCGGATTTCCCCCGAGTGGCCAACCAGGTGAATGACGTCGGCAAGAAAGCCGTGCATCAGGGCCTTCTGTCCGAGGATGAGGCGCGAGCGTGTCTGCAATCCGCGCGCCAGGCGTTGGAGCTTTTGCTGCGCCAGTAGATTCATCGCGCAAAGCAGCCCCGCCAAACTCCCCTCGCGCCTTTTATACTTAACTTTCCATGTCTTATTCCGCGGCTGTCGATCAACTCAACGCAATGGTGCCGGAGCTCTACGCGAGCCAAGGCCAGCCGCGCCGCAAATTCTCGCTTGACGAGATTCGCATTCTGCTATCGGCGCTCGGCGATCCGCACCGCCGGTTCCCGTCAGTGCTGATCGCCGGGACCAACGGCAAAGGCTCCACGGCCGCCACGCTGGCCTCGATCCTGACCGCGTCTGGCCTGCGGACCGGGCTCTACACTTCGCCACATCTGGCACGGGCCAACGAAAGAATTCGCATCAATCGCCTGGAGATAGACGATGACGCCTTTGCGTCTCTTTACTTTCGCGTGCACGATGCAGCCGAGCGGCTGGTCGTCGACGGCAGGCTTACGCAACCTCCGAGCTACTTCGAGATCCTAACCGCGCAGGCGCTCCTGCACTTTGCCGAGAAGCGTGTCGACATCGCAGTGCTCGAAGTTGGCCTTGGCGGCCGTCTTGACGCGACCAATATTGTCGATCCGCTGCTCTCGATCGTCACAGACATCTCGCTCGACCACACGGAGTGGCTGGGCTCAACCATCGCCGCCATCGCTCGCGAGAAGGCCGGCATTCTTCGCCGCCGCGGCACGATGATTACGCTCCCTCAGCATCCTGAGGCCAATCAGGTTCTCGGTGAGGTCGCTAGTGAGCTGGGCGTGTGCGCCGTAAACGCAGCTTCACTCGTGCCGCCGGGCGCCGTCAACGCGGACGGTTCCTATTGCGTGCAGGCGCTCGGCGCCACTATTCGTGTAGATTCGCCTCTTTCCGGCGCCCATCAGCATCGCAACATTGCCCTGGCCATCGCCGCCGCGGCCGAGTTGGCAGGCAAACACGGTTTCGCCATTACGCCGCGGGCCATCGCCGAGGGTATTCGCAAGACCGTCTGGCCAGCCCGGCTCGAACGCATCGAGAAACACGGCCTCCTGTGGATTCTGGATGTGGCTCACAATCCTGCCGGTGCATGGGCGCTTCGTGCCGGCCTGAGTCAGACCCTGAGTGCTCCATCCGAAGCCGGCAAGCCGCGCATACTCATCTTCAGTTGCCTGCGCGACAAGCCCATCGCGGAGATGGCGCAGATTCTTTTTCCACTCTTCGACCTGGTCATCTTCGCACCCATCCACAGCTCACGAGCGGCTGCCTTGCCTGACTTGGTGGCTGCGGCAACGGCCACTGGCAACGAAGCTGTCGCCGCCGATTCAGTGAGCCAGGCATTGCAGCTTGCGAAACAGCGCGCGCATGCGGGCTTAGTCGTGGTCTCAGGGTCGGTATTCCTGGTGGGCGAGGCGCGTACTCTGCTGCTCGGCCACCAAGAATACGGGGAGGGGTTCGAACCGTGAGCCCGCGTCCGAATCCGATGCCGCGCTTCTACCGCTGGCGCACCAACGCGCTCCAGGTCCCTGTAATGACAGTGGTCACTGCGATTTGCGGCTCAATTTCGCTCCTCGTCTCGTATTTCGAAAAGGGCGGCCGCGCACAGCATCGCATAGCACGCTTCTGGGCGCGAGCGCTGGTGCGTCTCTCCGGCTGCTCGCTGACCATCCGCGGTGCAGAAAACCTGCGCAAATTTCCGGTTGCCGTCTACGCCTCAAACCACACTTCTTACTTTGACACGCCAGTGATTTTTGCATCGCTGCCCTTCCAGTTTCGCATTTTAGCCAAGAAGGAATTGTGGCCTATCTTCTTCATAGGATGGTACTTAAATCGATCTGGACAGATTCCGATCGATACCGCCAACCCCAGCGCCACGCTCTCCAGTCTCTCCTTCGGCGTGAAGGCATTGCGTGCCGGAACGCCGCTCTTCGTCTTTCCTGAGGGCCGCCGCACGCCCACCGGCGAGTTGACCGAGTTTCTTTCCGGCGCAGCCTACTTGGCGATTCGCGCCCAGGTGCCGCTGGTTCCCATCGCGCTCAGTGGGGTTTACGATCTGCTGCCGATCCACACCCGCCATTTTTATTCGACAAACCTGACCCTGGCTGCCGGCGAGCCGATCGAGACGAAAGGAATGACCCTCAGGCAGATCAACGAGCTGACGGCGCACCTACGCGATGCCATTGAGAGCCTCAGGGCGCCAGTCGGCGCGGACGCCCTCGATTCAGTGGAGCAAGCAACGGTGGACGCTGAAGTTTGACTTTCGCGAGTACGAAGGACCTATCCCCAAAGCGGCAACTCTCATTAAACTGGTGCTTCAATGCCTGTTCTAATTGCCATTCCGGAGCCTACCAGTGGCGACTCAGACTACAATGAGCGCTCACTGCCACCGTACCTCGCCGCCCTTGAGGCTGCTGGAGCTACGCCGGTTATCGTTCCCTTGAACGAGCGCCAGGATCGCGTTGCCGAGCGCTTGTCGGGAGTTCACGCGGTCCTGCTCCCCGGTAGCCGCTACGACATTGACCCACAAAGATTTGGCGAAGATCGAATCCCTGAGTGCGGCGAAGCGGACCCTGCCCGCACTGCCGTGGACGAATTGATGCTTCAGGAGGCCTTCAACCTGCACAAGCCGATTCTGGCCATCTGCCACGGCGCTCAAAGCTTGAACGTCTGGTGCAACGGGTCACTCGTTCAGGATTTGAAGACCGCAGTCAATCACCGACCCGGCCGCGAAGTGGTTGAGGCTCATCCCGTCCGCATCGAGGCGCGGTCAAGGCTGGCTTCGCTTCTGCCCGCGGGTGAACCTGCTGAGCTTCACGTCAACTCAAGCCACCATCAGGCGATCCGCGCCACCGGCGACAATTTGCGCGTGGTAGCGACTTCTCCCGGAGACGGCGTTATCGAGGCCGTCGAGCTCGATTTGCGCGATCACTTCGTCTTGGGCGTCCAATGGCACCCGGAGCGGACTTACGCGCAAAGCGCATTTTCTCGCGCCATCTTCGCGGCCTTTGTCGAGGCGGCCGAGGAGTGGAAACCGGACCAAGTTGGAGAGTGGGGCACGAATCGCAATGGATCTGAATGAGGCCTCGGCATGAGTGAATGCCCCGAAGCGGTCGCGTCCAAGCTCAATGCTCTGCTGAATCAAGCCGGGCTCGACTGCCTCGATCCGGAGCAAGGCGCCAGCTTCCGCAACTACCTTGAGCTTCTTCTTCGCTGGAACGCCCGTGTCAACCTCACTGCTATTCGTGACGAGAACGGCATTTTGGCCCGCCATTTTGTGGAGTCGATCGCCTGCGCGCGCGTCCTTCCGAATGGAATCGGAACTCTGCTCGACTTCGGCTCCGGCGCCGGATTCCCCGGGATTCCCATCGCTCTTTGCCGTCCCGAAATAGCCGTAACCCTAGCCGAATCTGCGGGCAAGAAGGCAGCGTTTCTTCAGGAGGCAGTACGCGTTTTAGGAATTTCGGCAAAGGTCTATTCCGGTCGTGCGGAGTCCCTGGCCGCTCAATTTGATTGTGTTGTTCTGCGCGCCGTCGACAAAATGGAATTGGCCGTTCAGGCGGCTGCTCGGTTGGTTGCCCCGGCCGGCTTGCTTGCGCTCATGACCACACGCACGGAATTGCCAGGCCTGCAGGCTGCCGCCGGCGCAGCGCTTTGTTGGGAAGTGGCAGCCTCACAGCCAGCCAGCGAAGAGCGGCTCATTGCCTTCGCCAGACGCGCAGTCAGTTCGCCAGCTTGATTGCCGCGAGTTTGCGGATTGCGGCCAAGTCCTTCTTCTGCTTAACCAGCAGGCGTATTCCGGTTCCCTCCGCGTAGCGAGTGGCCGAGTCGAGCAACTTCAGTACTTCTCGTGAGAGGTCGCTCTGCCGGGCAGCGGCGACCGCCTTGTCGCCGAGAATAAAGGCTGCCCGAAAACATCCGCTACAGGGGCTCAGATGAACGATGGTTCTTTTCTTCATTTTCAGCCGTAGGGACCAGCCGTATTTGACTGAAAAAGAATTCCATTCCTGCTCTGCCACGCCCTGTTCGGCGAGCCAGTCAACAAGCATCTTCCAAGCCTCATTGCTTTCCGCGAGCGCCGCAGTTACTTCCTCTGCGGTTGGGGTTGTTGCTTTGCCGATAAATGCGTTCGAAGTATCCACGTCTTCCCTTTCGCCGTTTTATGCCATATGGATTGCTCTAGCGCGATGCATGGCCCATTCACCGGCGGAGAATCGGAGCAACCGCAAAGCTGCCGTGTGGGGATCGGGAGGAATTGTACCGCTACAACAGCCCGTGCGCAGTGATTGTCCAGAAAGAAATCCAACCATGACGCGCTACATAACCTCGGCGGCATGTTCCACGTGGAACATGCTGGAAATCCGACCCAAGCCGGGAAATGTTCCACGTGGAACGTGACCTCATTTTCTCAATCTGGATGCAGTTTCAATCCCGATCACGCCGACGAAAACACCCCATTACCCAGCTCAATTCGAGAAGTTTTCCACTGCGACACCAATTTACAGGTATTCAGGCCGCTCACCAGCCCTCTGCGCTGAAACCCTTCCCTGTCAAACGTTTGATTGCTTCCGTTCCTGTGACCCACGAAGCGCTTTCCACAGCTTCGCCGCGTTCTCCACAGCGCAACTCCCTATCCTCGAACTCGCCTTCGCTTTACTCTTGATTCCCATGGGCAAGATTCTCGGTGTGGTCAACCAAAAGGGCGGAGTCGGCAAGACCACAACAGCCATCAACCTCGCGGCATGCCTGGCGCTCGAAGGCCTGAAGATCCTGCTCGTGGACTGCGATCCCCAGGCCAACGCATCCTCCGGTCTCGGATTTCAGCGCGACGACAACCGGCATTCAATCTACGAAGTCCTCATGGGAGACGCCTCCGCCGAGCAGGTCATCCTGCCCACTCAAATCGAGCTTCTCTGGCTCCTGCCCGGATCGAAAAACCTCACCGGCGCCAATATTGAGCTCGCTGCGGTGAGTGATCGGGCAGGCCGTCTGCGCCAGGCGCTGCTCCCAATTCAGGCCAATTACGATGTCTTGATCCTTGACTGCCCGCCCGCGCTCGACCTGCTCACACTCAACGCCCTGGTCGCATCGAACTCGCTCATCGTTCCCATGCAGGCCGAGTACTTCGCCCTCGAAGGCGTCTCGGAACTCGTCTCCAATCTCGAACGGGTTCGCGTGGCCTTGAATCCCACCGTCACCATTGAAGGCGTACTGCTCACCATGTACGACGACAGAACCAACCTCGCTCAGCAGGTTACCGAGACACTTCGCGAGTACTTCCGCGAGCGACTCTATCGCACCGTCATTCCGCGCAACATTCGTCTGGCGGAGGCGCCCAGCCACGGAAAGCCCGTGGTCCTCTACGATCCGCGCTCCCGCGGTACCGAGGCCTACTTCGATCTTGCCGCCGAATATCTCGCCCGCAATGGGATTGTCAGCCCCCGAGCTCTCGAACGCAAAGCTGCAGCGGCCCTAAACCCGGAGAAGCTGGATAAAAATGTTCGCTTCTGGCCCTATTCCTGATGGCATTGCCGCTGACCGGCGCTATTTGCCAAGAACAGAGGATTTTGAACCATGACCATCGCAACCCCCGAAACCAAATTCGATCCAAAGCGCCGCGCGCTTGGCAAAGGCCTGGATTCCCTTCTCCCTCGGGTGCAAGCCCCTACTGCCTCTCTGGTTGAACCGGAGGGTGGCAAGCCCCGCGAGATCCCTCTCGATCAGATCGATCCCAATCCCTTTCAGACTCGCTCCCAGGTCAATGAGGAGCAGTTGGCCGAGCTGGCCGCCTCCATCACCGCCAACGGCGTGGTCCAGGCCGTGGTGGTTCGCCCTCTGGCCAATGGCCGCTTTCAGCTCATCGCCGGAGAGCGGCGTTGGCGAGCCTCGAAGCTTGCCGGCAAGGCAACCATTCCGGCTAACCTGCGCCAGGTTTCCGACGAGCAGGCGATGGAGATCACCATCGTCGAGAACCTCCAGCGCGCCGACCTGAATCCGATGGAGCAGGCCCGTGCCTTCGAGCGCCTTTCGCGCGACTTCCACATGACCCAGGAGCAGATGGCGCAGCGCACCGGCAAGGATCGAGCCTCGGTAGCCAACTTCCTCCGCCTCCTGCGCCTGCCGGCCACCGTGCAGGCCAAGGTCGAATCCGGTCAGCTCAGCTTCGGCCACGCCCGAGCGCTGCTGGCCTTCGAGCACGCCGAGGAGATCGAGAAAGCAGCCAAGCGAATCGTTGGACTTTCGCTATCTGTTCGCCAAACAGAGACCTATGTTCAGGCCCTGCTGCATCCTGAGAAGTCCAAAAAGAAAGACCCGAAACCCGAGCCTCCCATCGATCCCAATGTCCGCGATGTTCAGGATCGCCTGCAGCGCGCCCTCGGCCTCAAGGTCACCGTCGAAGACCACAACGGCCGCGGCAAAGTCATCATCGAATACGCCCGCCTTGAAGACTTCGACACTCTGCTTGAGCAGTTGGCAGGCGATTGAATGACTCGTGGCGTCTCGGAATTGCAATTCTACGTAAAATCAGATAATCTGATTTTATGAGCGTGAAAGACATCAGCGTGACAGAAGCAGCGCGCAACTTTGCCGACTGCATTAACCGCGCCCACTATCAGGGAACCACGTTTGTGCTGCACAAGAATGGTGTGCCCGTGGCCCGTATCGTGCCGGAGAGCAAGAAGCCCACGACCGGACGCGAACTGGCCGCTGCCCTCCGCGAGGCACTCAACGATGTTCGCCTCGGTGAGGAGGAAGCCACGGCATGGCTTCACGACCTTGAAGAAGCCCGCAACGCCCTACCCCCTCCGGTCGATAAATGGCAATCCTGATCGACGCGGATGTGATCATTCAGGCAGAGCGTGGTCTCTTTGACCTCGATGGCTGGCTGAGCTCCCAGTCGCGCGAGGAGTTCAAGCTGGCCGCCATTACCGTTGCCGAGCTATGGCACGGGGCAGAGCGTGCAACAGGTGCTCATCGGGCAAAGCGGCGCCTGTTTCTTCAGCGACTATTTGCCACGTTCAGCTTGGTGCCGTACACCGAAGAGACCGGCTTCGAGCACGCGCGTCTTTGGGCGGAGCTTGAGTCCAGCGGCCAAATGATCGGGCCACACGACCTGATTCTTGCAGCGACGGCTATCCAGACGGGCAGTGACGTAGCTACCTTTAACGAACGCCATTTTTCCGTGGTCAAGGGTCTAAGGGTCATCAAGCCGGCATAGCATTGGGCCTTACTCCGCGAGGCGATGCTGGCTGCCACCTGATATTCAATGGCGACGACCAAGGTGCCGGCAAACTAGAATTCTCCTTCCCGTTGTTTGAAGGAGCTGCAATGATTCTGTCTGCCTGCAAGCGCCGCCGCTGGCTGTTCGTCCTGGCATTGATTTTCATTTCAAGCCTTCACGCTCAGCGACCCTCAGATACCCAGGCCCGCTGGACCGAAGCCCAGGCCAACGCCTGGTACTCGCAGCAGCCCTGGCCGGTGGGCGCAGATTTCCTTCCCTCCACCGCCATCAACGAGCTTGACATGTGGCAGGCCGATACCTTCGACGCTGCCACCATCGACCGCGAGCTCGGATGGGCCGAAGGAATCGGCATGAACACGATGCGCGTCTTCCTGCACAACCTGCTCTGGGAGCAGGACCCGAAAGGCTTCACGCAGCGCATCGACACTTTTCTGGCCATCGCTGCACGCCATCATATCCGCCCGGTATTCGTTCTCTTCGATTCCTGCTGGGACCCGCACCCCAAGCTCGGTCCGCAGCATCCGCCTATTCCCGGCGTACACAACTCCGGCTGGGTGCAGGCGCCGGGCGCCGAAATCCTCTCTGACCCCGCGCAATATCCGCGCCTCGAAAGCTACGTCAAGGGCGTGGTCGGCGCATTCGCGAACGATCCTCGCATTCTCGCCTGGGATCTGTGGAACGAGCCCGACAACGGCAACGCCGATTCCTACGCTCACGGCGATGCGAAGAACAAGAACGAAATCATTCTTGGTCTACTACCGCAGGTATTTGCATGGGCCCGCACCGCTCGTCCCACGCAGCCTCTCACCAGCGGCCTCTGGCATGGAGATTGGACCGCCCTCGCCGCCATGCCTCCACTGGCCCGCATTCAGATCGAACAATCTGACATTGTCAGCTTCCACAACTACGGGTGGCCCGAGGACTTCGAGCTGCACGTCAAGCTGCTCGAGCAGTTCCATCGCCCCATCGTCTGCACGGAATACATGGCTCGCAACATCGGCAGCACCTTCGACACCATCCTGCCCATCGCCAAGCAGCACCACGTCGGCGCCATCAACTGGGGCCTTGTCGCCGGCAAGAGCCAGACCTGGATACCTTGGGACTCCTGGCAGCGCCCATACGTCACCGAGCAGCCCATGGTGTGGCAGCACGACGTCTTCCACCCCGACGGCACGCCTTATCGCCAACGTGAGGTCGACATCATACGCAGTTTGACTGGCGGGAGCCCGTCAAGCACAAAGTAATAGACGACCGTGTCTGCACGTGAGGATCACGCATGAACCGCCGAACGTTTCTGGGAAAAACCGCGCTGCAAGCGACCGCCGCTTTGAGCGTTCCTCTTGTTTCCAGCGCTTTCGCTCAAGCTGCCCAAGCTTCACCCGGCGAAGATTCAAACCCCCGCTCGGAGAGCACGCGCAGGATCGACAGAGCCACTGCGGCGGCCATGGCCATGCAGCGCCGCGATTGGGAGCAGGGCATCCTTGCGCAGGCCATGCTTGAAGCCGGCGACCGCGAGCGGATTATTCTGCTCACCAAGGGCGCCGTCGTCCAACGAACACCCGACGGCCGTCTTGGCGTAGTGGTTTCCGGCAGTCCCACCGACCCCGCAATGGGCGGTGCGGCCTACGCGCAAGCCGCCCAGTGGACTGGTGATCCGAAGATCCGCGAAGCAGTAAATGGATTGCTTACATGGATACGCGTCAACGCTCCGCGCAATCCGGATGGCGTCCTTTACCACGTCTTCAATGCACCGGAAATGTGGTCCGATGGGCTTAACTGTGCTCCACCATTTCTTGCCGCGATGGGTCATTACGACGAAGCGCTCTTCCAGATCGAGGGATACCGCAAACGCCTATGGAACCCGGAAAAGAAGCTGCTCGCTCACATCTGGGACGACGGCAAACAGCAATTCAGGGATGGGAGCTTCTGGGGCGGCGGCAACGGCTGGGCAGCCGCCGGCTTGGCGCGCGTCATTCGCAGCCTGCCCCGCGATCGCAGTAATATCCGTGAGCACCTTGCATCCTTTGCCACCGAGATCATCGACGGCTGCCTCAAGCATCAACGTCCCGACGGGCTCTTTCACAATGTTGTCGATCGGCCCTCGACCTTTGTGGAGACTAACCTGGCGCAGATGTTGGCATACGCCATCTATGAAGGCATCGCGCAAGGTTGGCTGCCAGCCCCCTATCGTGAATCCGCGGACACCATGCGCGAGGCCGCCCGCGCGAAGATGGACTCGTTCGGATTCGTTCAGGACGTCTGCAGCGCGCCCGATTTCGATCGTCCCGGCGTCTCCACCGAGGGCCAGGCCTTCTGCATCATGATGGAAGCCGCCGGCGCGCGGCTCGTTGCAGCGGTTCCGCTTCCCTGACTGGCAAGGCATGATTCGCGCTGAGTCCAGCTCGGCGACCAAGGCATTTACAAGGTCACTGGCCTTTGCTCCGTTTGGGGAGCGATACGGCCGCCACGGTGGCCACCAAGCTCGTCTCGGCCATCAGGAACTCGGGGGCTGGGTCCCTGGTCACGGCAACCCTCGACACCAACAACGCCAACTACATCGACCTCGCCAGCAAAACTACGGGCGCCTCGACCGACTTTTCTGTCTCGGTCACGGCAAACGATGCCCTTGCGGTGCAGTACCCGAACCTGCTCACCAACCCCTCCTTCTCGGCGGTTGGAGATAACATGGCGGGCGGGGCCGGCGCGGACACCGGCTACGGCGTGATCTACAGCTACGCGGCCGCCTATGCGCAGAACGGGAATATACTGGCTCATGCGGATTCGGTGATGGGCACATGGAACTTCACTTACGACGCGGTCGACCGGCTGATGACGGCTCAGCAGACTCCTTCGGCAACCGCACCCAGCAGTCCTGGGGCACGAACAACGTCTGGGCGCAGTACAACTCGACGAATAACCGCATCGCCTCGACCGGACAGGCGCCCGGCGGCTACGGCTACGACGCCGGCGGCAACACGCAGAACGACGGCATCAACCGCTACTGGTACGACGCCGAGGGCCAGCTGTGCGCGGTGCAAAACCAAGTCATCGGAACCGTGACCCAATACATCTACGACGCCGAGGGAGCCCGCATCGGCACGGGCACGCTGGCATCGGCACCTGCCACGAACTACTCCACATGTTCTCCGCCGATGAGTTCGGGCTTTACGCTGACGAAGCGATGGTTGGTGGGCCTTGGCGGCGATCAGGTGACGGAGTTGAGCGAGCAAGGCCCTCCCACCCCGCAAACGGAGAGCTGGGCGCATTCGAATGTCTTCTCCGCCGCGCGTTTGACGGCGACCTATGACACCAACAGTCTGCACTTCGAGCTGGCCGACCCGCTGGGGACCAAGCGCGTGCAGACCAACACCGCCGGCATCGTCGAAGAGTGGTATGTGTCGCTGCCCTTCGGCGATGTGCTGACGCCGATTCCCAACCCGGCCTGCACGCCCGCCATTCACTGCTACGCGGAAGACGCGACCGAACACCACTTCACCGGCAAAGAACGGGATACCGAATCCGGCAATGACTACTTCATGGCGCGGTACTACACGAGCGCGCTCGGGAGGTTCACTTCGCCGGACTGGAGCGCGAAGGTTATGCCTGTACCGTACGCTCTGATGGGAGACCCACAGAGCCTGAATCTTTATGCCTATGTCGCGAACAACCCAGTTACTCATGTGGACCCGGACGGGCATTGTGACGGCTGGGCTTGTCAGCAGGTGATGAGATCCCCGTCTGAACAGAAGCTGGACGATAAAGCGCAGGCGAACGCTGTAAATGATGCCAGTAACAAGCAGGTCCAACAGCAAGGGACGGCTCATTCCGAGTCTCATGGAACAACCACTACGATTACACATGCGGATGGGTCAGTCGAGGTGCGAACTGGGACTGCGGCATTCAGAAACAATAACGAGGGGAATATCCGTCCGGGTGATTTTGCGGATAGTCAAGGCGCGATCGGAAAAGACCCTGCGCCGAAGCCTGGCCACGGCCCTTGGGCAGTTTTCGAGAACTCGGCTGCAGGCCACGCTGCTCTCATCGCCCTTCTTAACACTTCTAGTGTGGGCGACCGCACAATTGAGAAGGAAATGCTCAGGTACGCAAGTAGCCCCGGAGATGACCCTGCGGCGTATGCGAAAACCATCGCAGGAAAACTTAATGTACCGGTAACGACCAAGATCTCGGCACTCACACCTACCCAGAAAGAAGCGGTTGCACAGGCCATCAAGGTTCAAGAGGGATCAAGTGGAACTGTGAGGGAGCAAAGATGAAAAAACGCGCGATATATTTGTCTGCACTGCTCCTGGTTTCAATCACGCAACTTGGAGCAGCGCAATCAGATCCGCTGCCTATAGCAAACAGCACGGTCGTCATAGAGGGGAGGCTGAAGCATAAGCAGGTGTATGGGCCACCAGGGTTTGGAGAAACGCCTCATTTGGACTCGAAATTCACCGTCTATTACGTGGACCTAAGACGGGCTATGAGTCCGGAGCAGCTCAGGCTGCCATTAACCGCGAAGCCTTCCGGCGCGAAGACATACTCCGAAGTGCAACTATATTGTGGGAACGATTTCGCGGGTTGTGACGAATTCTTGCGGAAACACGTAAATCGCAATGTTCTTGTCAGTGGAAGCACTGCCTATGCACTTGAGCCAAACGACGTCTATCCGGTCACGATGACCGTAGCTGCCATGGACACTAAGTGAGATTCAGGACGGGTGGCCCAGGTGCTGGGGGAAGTAAATATCACCATTAAGGCAGCGTGGCGGGTGGCCCCGGTCTCAGTGACCTGTCCCAACCACACTGAGGGTGCCCCCGGTCCCTCGCTTTTGGGGACCGGGGATATGGATTACTCAGTCTCGGGCACCGCTTCGCTTGTTGGCGTGCACCAAGCAGGAACGAGTTACGATTCCGGAACCATCACGGCGACGATTGCCGGCTACCCGGCCTCGGTCACCTGGGGCCAGACCGATACGGCCGCCTCTGTGGCGGGCCATCTGGTCTCGGCCATCACCAGATCCTCGGCTGGGTCCCTGGTCACGGCCATCCTCGACAGCAACAACGCAAACTACATCAACCTCGCCAGCAAAACCGCGGGCGCCTCGACCGACTATTCCGTCTCCGTCACCGAAAGCGATGCCCTGGCGCTGCAATACCCGAACCTGCTCACCAACCCCTCCTTCTCGGCGGTTGGAGATAACATGGCGGGCGGAACCGGCGCGGTCTACAGCTACGGAACGATCTACAGCTACGCGGCCGCCTATGCGGCAGGTGGCCCGGTCATTCAAATCGACCCTCAACTTTCAAAAACTGTGCCCCGTTCATCACAGTTCTATCGTGATGAGCGGGCGGCCTGCCGTCCGTCGTACCCGCGGCCGGCTATGCGCAGAACGGGAATATACTGGCTCATGCGGATTCGGTGATGGGCACATGGAACTTCACTTACGACGCGGTCGACCGGCTGATGACGGCTCAGCAGACCGTCGCTTCGGCCAACGCTCAGTACACGAACACGCCTGTCGGCTGGGCCTACGACTCCTTCGGCAACCGCACCCAGCAGTCCTGGGGCACGAACAACGTCTGGGCGCAGTACAACTCGACGAATAACCGCATAGCCTCGACCGGACAGGCCCCCGGCGGCTACGGCTTCGACGCCGGCGGCAACACGCTCTACGACGGTATCAACCGTTACTGGTACGACGCCGAGGGTCAGCTTTGCGCGGTGCAAAACCAGGTCATCGGAACCGTGACCCAATACATCTACGACGCTGAGGGAGCGCGCATCGGCAAGGGCACGCTGGCATCGACGCCACCTACGTACTACTCCACATGTTCTCCGCCGATGAGCTCGGGCTTCACGCTGACGACGCGGTGGCTGGTGGGCCTTGGCGGCGATCAGGTGACGGAGTTCAGCGAGCAAGGCCCTCCCACCCCGCAAACGGAGAGCTGGGCGCATTCGAATATCTTCTCCGCCGCGCGGCTCACGGCGACTTACGACACCAAGAGTCTGCACTTCGAGCTGGCCGACCCGCTAGGCACCAAGCGCGTGCAGGCCAACACCGCCGGCATCGTCGAAGAGTGGTATGTGTCGCTGCCCTTCGGCGATGTGCTGACGCCGATTCCCAACCCGGCCTGCACGGCCGCCATCTATTGCTACGCGGAAGACGCGACGGAACATCACTTCACCGGCAAAGAACGCGATACCGAATCAGGGAATGATTACTTCTTTGCCCGGTATTACACAAGCGCGCTGGGCAGGTTCACCTCGCCGGACTGGAGCGCAGAGGTTGTGCCGGTTCCTTACGCGCAGATGGGCGATCCGCAGAGCTTGAATCTTTACGCGTACGTGCGGAATAACCCAGTAGCCAGCGACGATCCCGATGGGCACGACTGCAATGGTTGGTGCGACCTGCAGGGCAACTCCAATCAATCCTATAACGATATCATTAGTATCGACGAGATGCAGATCGCACAGCATGCTGCGGCCCAAGGTCACAACCTCGTGAATCAATCTGCGGCCCAACAGCAGAACAACGGACAAGGCCAACAATCTGACAAGCCAGGGTTTTCGATCACAGCGGGTCACGGAAATCTAGAGCTTACCAACACCGATACAGGGCATACGGTTGGCGACTATCGTTATGTCTCCGGAATGAATGGCGATACGAATCAGGCAGACGCGGGGAAAGGTCCGATTCCGTCTGGTAAGTATACGCTTGACCCGAAGGAAATCAGCAGTCATTGGTGGAGGAAACTTTTCGTGAGCGATTGGGGAGATTATCGGGTTCCGCTTCATCCCGAAGCTGGAACAGATACTCACGGTCGATCAGGTTTCTTTCTACATGGTGGAGGGGTGCACTGGTTGGAAACACGCTACGGTTCGGAGGGGTGCATCAAAGTCTATGATCTGAACCAAAACCATTTGTTCGAGCTTCTGAAAGGGGCCAGAGGGCCTGTGGAAGTAACTGTCCAGTGAAAGGATGACTAAACACATGAAGATCTTCTGGTTCGGCATTCTTGGCTTGCTGGTTCAGGGAGTGGGCTTGGCCGCCTTTATGCTTGTATCTCGCCTCAGCGATGCAACATTGGGCAAACTCACAGTCGTCGTTATTACGGGACTTGCGGTCTGCACACTGCTTTGGGAAGGCGTTCGGAGATCGAAAAGAATTCTCACGGTGTGCGCCTTACCGTTTCTGTTGACGCTCAGTTACGTTGTGGCAATCCATCTTCTGGGTGTGTTGGGCTTCCATGGCCTGTTGAAAGATGCTTGGCCACCCTGGCTCGATTACTTTCTGTCGGTGCTATACGTGAGTGGTATTTTGCTGGTCATATATGGGCTGACAACACTGCTGTTTTTTGCGGTTAACAGAGGCTTCCGCAAGATCAAGCTGCTCGGGCACCAACAGTCCCCGAAGTTGTCATGAGGCAGGTGGCCCGGTCATTAGAATCACAACGAGCCATAAGACGCTGTGCCCCGTTCATCGCGGCCTTATCGCGATGAGCGGGACTTCGGACAACGTTGAGCGTGGGAGACGACGAGCCCCGACTCTCAGTCTTCCGTGAGCATCCAGCCGTCCTTCGGGGCGGCTTGCCTGCGTCTGGGGCGCCCGCGGCCGGCTATGCGCAGAACGGGAATATACTGGCTCATGCGGATTCTGTGATGGGCACATGGAATTTCAGCTACGACGCGGTTGACCGGCTGATGTCGGCTACGCAGACCGTCGCTTCGGCCAACGCGCAGTACACCAACACGCCCATCGGCTGGGCCTACGACTCCTTCGGCAACCGCACCCAGGCAGGTGGCCCGGTCATCAAAATCTTCCTCAACCATAGGAAGCTGTGCCCCGTTCATCGCGGCCTTATCGCGATGAGCGGGTCTTCGCATCATGCCGCAGGAGGGATTACGATGGCACCATGCCCATTGGCCTGAAGCGGTTCCAGAGAGCGGAAGCTCTTCACTTCATCACGTTCAGTTGCTTTCACCGGCTTCCGTTCCTTGAAGCGCCGGGACCCAAGGAAACGGTCGAAGCTGTTTTGGAGCAGACCCGGGCGCGCCATCAGGCCAGGGTTTACGCTTACGTGGTGATGCCCGAACATGTTCACCTGCTGATCAACGAGCCGCCTTTCATCGTCGTGGCGCAGTTTCTGAAGGCGCTCAAGCAGATCGCTTCCCGCAAGCTGAGAGGCGATCGCCCGCAGTTTTGGCAACCCCGTTATTTTGACGCGAACATCCGCGGCGAAACAGCCCGGTCCGAAGTGATCCGATACATCCACCGGAACCCGGTGAAGAGGGGACTGGTTGCATCGCCAGAGCAGTACCGATGGAGCAGCTTCAACCACTACGCTACTGGAATTCGAGGAGTGGTTGAAATCGAATCGGAGTGGACGGCGAGGCTTCGCGGCCCACTCATCGCGATAAAACTGCGATGAATGGGGCACAGGATTTTGGGCGAACGATCGGAGGGAGCGGAATCGATGACTGGGCCACCTGCCCAAGTGGTTCTGTTGAAATGTTCCGCACAGAGATACACGTCGCTCTATTCTTTTTGGCTTTGTTCTCAAGTCCCTCATGCCCGTCATAATTGGGACAGTTGCCGGGTAATGACGGGTGCAATTCTGGACGCAATCACGGAAATCATTGCGACTGCAGATTCCTTGGTAGCAAATCTCAAGATCGTCAAGAAATTCACCGCTTGGATTCGTAGCCAAACCCGCGGCTACGATAGCCGTCTTCGCGATCCCGCTGTTTGGGGCTTTAAGGATGCACGGTCGCGTTATGCCTTCTGAGCACGTCTCCGGTGCCATTCCACTTGGAATGTACGGACTCCTGCAAGCACAGTTGCCGCGCAATGGACAGTCGCAGTTATCCCACGGGCAAGTGGAATCTCGGCCCATGAGATTCCGAGATTCGCCAGCAGATTTGCTAGCCAGAGAATGCACAACGCTTCGGTCAAAACGATGATCATCTGCTCAATCCTGATTGAGGTCTTGCGCAACAATCTGATCAAATAGCCAGCGACACAAATGGTGACGAAAACGATCAACACCTCCCTTACACCGAAACCGGCCGTGGATGCAGGAGCTGGACTTTTAGCAAGCTCGTACAGTTTTTCGACTGCGACGAGCGCGTACACACTAAACGCAAGGACGTACATCCTCACGGAATCAAAAAGTTGCACAAACCCTCCTGCGCCTAATGTTCGTCAGGCCCCCGACAGGGGCAGAGGAGCGCGAATCGAATTCAATTACCATACATCGCAGCAGTGCACGCCTGGTTAGCCTTTACAGATTCAATGTCAAGCATCGCCGCATTGACCGCAAGCACCACCAGGTTAACGCCTGGTAGAAATCGAGATGCACCGGACATAAACGCAAGCGTGCTCTTGAGCGCAACTCCGCCCGCGACAATCGTAACCGTAGAAGCCGGGTCAGCATCCCCGACGTCATGAATCGTGATTCCAGCCTCACAAGTGAGAAAACCGATATATTTCTGGACTGGTCCCATCTTTTTGCAATTCGAATTGAGGACACTGCAATTGTTCCCTCCGCCTCGGCCCCCGCTTCCACCTGCGGTCATGTAGGTGATAATGCCGTAAGGGGGACCGCCATTACATATGCCACTGGGGCCACAAATATTCTGAAAACCCAGCCAGTATGCTGAACATTGTGGGCTAGTGTCGTAAGGCCCGTCACAGGGGTTTGATTTCTGCGGTGGTCGTTGGTTTCCCGGTTTGAGGACCGGCGCACCATATCCGTACGGATCTCCATCGTCACCTCCGTATCCAGCACCGCCTTCGCCAGGATCGTCATCAGCATCGTCAGAATCGCAATCATCATCATCGCCTGGGGACACGCAACCATCCAAGCCATAGGGATCGATCAGTGCGAGTGGATTGTTCATTGCGTAGGCATATCGGTTCATGGATTGCGGCGTAGTTTGATCGACGGCGCCCCAGCCGTATGGGTCCGGGCTGAGCCAGCGCCCGGCCGAAGGATCGTACTTGCGGAAGAGGAAGTCGTAGACGCCTGTCCCGAGATATCCGGTAACAACGTTCTGATCCTGGCCAGTGAACGACCGGTCCGGCGTTCCGGCCTCGTTGTAGGTTTCCCCGAACGGCGCGTAGGCTTCCTTCGAGAAGACAGCATGAGCCCAGGTCGTCGCTAGGCGGCTTGAGCCGAGCCAATCCTTGTGCCGGATGAAATTCACGCCACTCGCATTGTAGACCGCCGTGGACCCACCGGGAAGCGGAATCGTTCCCTTCACCAATCCCTGCCCCATTTGGTAGACCGCCAGCTGCGTTCCGTTTGGCCGGTAGACGAACTCCTTGCATCCGGTGCAGGTTGGCATAGTGGTCGTCCATTGTTCCGTCCCTGAAACGGTGATCGTGACGTACGATCCGCCCGCAACCGTCGGCGCCGAAGACGTAACAGAAAACGACGCCGGGGAGAAACCCGCGTTGCTGCCGCCCGATGTCTGAATGTTGTAAGTCCAATATTGATTGTAAAGATTGGTAAAAGTAATGGCCCCTCCGGAAACGGTTGCCGAGGCAAATCCGCTGCATCCACTACTGAGCTGCGATCCCAGTGAGGCTGCCAGTTGCGCCGCAGTCGAGTCAGCACCATAGTTCACACTCGCGCTGCAGATAGTGGCGACAACCGAGACGGTGACGGATAGGGTTCCGCTATCGGAGGTGGCCGAGGGAACGGTGGAGTCTCCCATCTCCACCATGCGCCCCAGGGCGTCGTAGATTGCCGCTGTGCTATTGACCTTCACAGGCTGGGCGAGCGCGTTCCAGCTCAGGGTGGCGGCTGGGGTGCTGGTCAACTGGTTGCCGTTGGCATCGTACGTCGGTGTCGGGGAGATTCCACCGGAAACCTCTACGACGCTGCGCCACGCTTGTCTTTTCAGCGCAGCGTCCGGCCACCGGTCTATTTCTACCGGCAAAGAACGGGATACCGAATCAGGCAACGACTACGTCGGGGCCAGGTACTAGAGCAGCGCGATGGGAAGGTTCATGTCGGTGGCATTTACACACGCCAAGAGCGTACCATGGATTTTAATCGATTGAATAAAAAAGAGTTATAAATCTCTGGCGGAGAGAGGGGGATTCGAACCCCCGGTAGAGCTTTTGACCCTACAACGGTTTAGCAAACCGCCGCCTTCAGCCGCTCGGCCATCTCTCCGCTATGTGAAACCCTCTTTGTTGAACGCTTTCCGAGGAACCGATCCTTGCGTTCCGCGACCTTCGTTGCATAGTCGCGATTCCGGCGCTTGCATTGCGGCAAGGCCTTGCGGGTTCACAGCATCCTGATTATATATGAATCTTGGGTCAGCGCCCCATCGATCCACTGTAGGATGGTGTCCTGGAGCGAGATTCCGAGCGCGACCGCAGCGCCGGGGGAACGAAACTTCTTCCGAAAAGTCCCGTCAATAATCTTGGGAATGATCGACGGTACATCGTTGTTGCATGCAGTCATGCGCACGCTATACCCTGACACAACCCGTTGTCGGAGGGCCTATGAAGCGGTACTTCGGCGCTGTTTTACTTGTTCTGTGCGTTTTTTGCAGTCTTCAAGTTGCCGGACAGGCCAAGCGCGCGCTGCTCATCGGGATCAATACCTACCAGCCCGCGGGCACCAAGGCGGAACATCCGGCAGGCTGCGTCTACGGCCGCTGCGAACTGGGCGCGTTCGAGAATCTTGAAGGCTCGGTGAACGATGCGCAGGCCATGGCCGACCTGCTGACCAGTCCCAAGTTCGGCTTTCCCGCAGACAAGGTAGTCCTTCTCACCAATCCAGGACCGCCGCAGCCCAGGCCCGGAGTGGTCGTATTGCCGGCCGCGGAGACGACCCGCGACGGCATTCTTGCCGCCATGCAGAAATATCTTGTCGACCTTCCGCAGCGGGGCGATACGGTAGTGTTTTACGACGCCAGCCACGGTTCCCTGCGCATCAACAGCAAGGGCACAAAACTGCAGGTTATGGTCAACGGGAAACTGGTTCACGCCGACAGCACGCTGGTTCCTTCCGACGCTTACATGGGCGGTTACGATGTCCGCGACCGGGAGATGACGCGCATCTTCAATGCGGCCCTCGACAAGGGAATTCATCTCACGGCGATCTTCGACAGTTGCCACAGCGGCGGCGCCACGCGCGGCATCGGCCCCAAGTATCGCGAGCGCACGCTGGCCTTCGATCCGCGCGACATTGCCGAGGCTCCCGACACTCTTTCCAACGGGCAGCCGCGCCCCGCGCCAACCGAGCGCGAAAACAATCCGCTGCTGGTTTTTTCAGCGGCACAGCAGGATCAGACGGCCAAGGAATCTCCGCCTTCAGACACCATGACCGAGCCTCACGGGGCCTTTACCGCGGCTTTGGTTGAGGCGCTGCAGGTGCTTCCGGCCAATGCGCCTGCCTCGGTTGTGTATCAGCGGGTGAAAGCAGTGCTCGAGGGCAACGGCGTCTCCGATCAGGAACCCGATCTCGATGCTTCACCCGCGCGCCGCCGGGAACCTCTCTTCGGTGGCGAGTCGGCAGACAGCGGCAAGGTGTTGACCGCCGCGCTGAAGACCGATGAGGATGGTTTGGTGTCGCTGGACATCGGCCGCGTCTCCGGGATCGGGCCGGGCAGCGAATTTACTTCGACGACTGAGTTAGGCGCGGCGAAAGGAATCGTGCTGCGCGTCAATGCACTCGATGGCATTGCGAGGTCGACTGCGGAGATTGTCAGTCCCGCAAAAGCCAAGGTTGCATCCGGCGAAATATTCGCGCTGACCAAGCTGGTGCCGGCGGAGACCGATCCGCTGCTCTTTTGGCTGTGGCCTTCGAACCTTTCCGAGGACGAGATTCTTGCCGCAGCCGCGCAGGTGAGGGCCGCAGGAGCAGCTTCAGTTTCAGATCCCGCGGAGGAAAGCTGGACAGACATTTTGAGTTGGGATGGAGCGAGTTGGACGCTGCAACATGCGGCGGCGGGCGCAGCTACAGGGGCATCGACGACCATCAATCTCGACAAGAAGCCGAGCGCTCCCATCCGCCTGGGGGCAAAGCTGACGGCGGATGCTTTGAAGCAGCATCTTCAACCTGACGCGAAGCTCTGGGTCAACCTGCCGGCGCCCAAGGAGCTGGCCGCCAAGCTGGCACTGCACGACAACGACAGCGAAGTGAAAGGTACGGCCAATGTTGCCAATGCCAATTACATTCTCACTGGCGTGCTGACCCAGTATGGTCCCGCCTATGCGTGGTTCCACAAGAGCGAGTTCGACGCTGGACCGCAGGCCGATCCGGCTAAAGACCACAGCGCCGGCTGCTCGGCAACCTCGCCGTATCCGGTGCGCACGGATTGGGCCGTGCTCGGCGACCGAGGCCAGCTCGATGCGGTAAGCAACAAGCTAAACGAGTATGCGCTGCGGTTGGGAAAAGTCCACGGATGGATCAACCTGTCAGACAGCGCCACTGGCGAGGCGGCCGCCGGCTATTACAAGTTGACCATGGTCCGCGCCTCGGACGAATCGGCGCTGCCCACGGACCAGCCCGCTCAACAGGGCGACAGGATGAAGATGGCCCTGCAATCGGACAACGCTGTCACGGACCCGCGTTGGGTCTATGTTCTCGACATCGACTGTCACGGCAAAGGCACGCTGCTTTATCCGATCAACTACTCTGAGAACCACTTTCCCAACGCCGGGGTTACCGAGAAGAAGTTCGTTCTGCCGCACTCGCTTACGCTGCGCATTGGTCCGCCGTACGGTGTGGATACACTGATCTTGCTTAGCACGGCGCAGCCGTTGCCCGATCCCGCCGCGTTGAACTTTGAGGGAGTGGCCACGCGTGGGGCGCGCGGCGCCGATACTCCTTTGCAAAAGCTGCTCACCAACGCCAGCAGCGGCTCGCGCGGCTTTGCTGAGCCCGTACCAACTGACTGGGGCATCGACCTGACAAGAATTCGCAGCGTGCCGCCCGCGGTAACGAAATAGGGGCTTATCCGTATAGGTAGCGCCGACCTCCAGGTCGGCTGTCTTGTGGGCCTCCTGGCCCGCACACGAACCCTGGCGGCGTGGACGCCGCCAGTACAGCCGCTCTGGAGAGCGGCGCTACTCGAATGCGCTATTTACAGACAAGCTCTAAGTGCCCGCACTCGCATTGGGACCAGTGAATTTCTCTTGACGGCTTCCCCGTTAAGTAGAATGACCATGCCCGATCTTCGCCGACGCCCTCGAAGTATTCCGCCCAAAGGACTGTAGCTTCCGGCGGCTCGCTTAGCCCGTGCGCCGCGCCCGCACACCATTTCATGTAGGCAGAATGGCGGTTGGAGCGGATAATTGAGAGGCAAGGAAGGCGCGAAGAGGAACGTCCACGAGGAGACCATGAATCTGGCGCGAAGTTGGCGGCTTATTACATGCCTGAGCTTGGCCGCGCTGTCGGCGACAGCGGCCGGAGCTCAGGATTTTGGCTTTGCAAAGGAGAGGGTGACACTGCTTCGCAAGCTCCCTGGGCTGGTGCATCTGGGCGGGACCACAATCAAGGTGAAGGTCACGGGACACGAAGGCCAGAGCGACCTGGCGCGTAACTTGCAGACGCTGCTGGAGACCGAGTTTATGAAGGACGATCCACGGCTGAGGGTGAGCGAGAGCAACCCATCGGCGGTGGTGACCTGCCAGATCATTTCTTACTCGCATCCCAAGCCGACGATAACCGCAAGGCAGGGCCTGCAAACAGGCAGGACCCCCGCGAAGAGCCAGGATTATACGCGGGTGACGGGATCGCTCAGCGTGTCGTTCCAGGCCAGGAGCGCAAACGGCCGGATGCTGGGCTCGGACAACGTGACTGCGAAGTACGACGAGGAATTCGACAGTGCCGGAAACACGGCGTCCAAAGGCATACTCGGAACCATGGACAGCTCGTGGAAGCGGATCACGGGCGGAGCGAGCAGCGAGAGCCTCAACCCACCCACCGACGACGAGCTCCAATCCAAGCTGCTGGCGGATGCGGTGCGGCAGATCGCCGTTCACATCGTGAATACAAGAGAGCCTGTGGAGGTATTTCTCGCCAAGAAGCTGGGCGCGTTGGACGCGGGCGACAAGCAGGCGCAGGCAGGGTTGTGGCAGCGCGCTCTGGAGACGTTTGAGACCGCGCCTGCGTTTCCAAAATTGTCCGAAGATGCGTATCGGCTTTACAACATCGGCGTGGCCTATGAAGCGTTGGCTTACCAGGCCGACGATGAAGCCACTGCCATGAAGTATCTGGAGGAGGCGGCGATCAACTACGGCAAGGCCATCGATGCAAAACCTGCGGAGAAGTATTTTCTTGAGCCGCAGAAGCGCATCGAGACCGCGATCGAGCATTATAAGAAACTTGAGGAACAGGAGAACCAGAAGCCTGTTCCAACCACGAAACCACGGGCGCATAAGCCCGCGGCGGCACAATGAGAAACTGTTGGCCGCAGCGGCTGGTGTTTTTGGCGCTGTTGGCCGGCGCGGCGAGTATCTGCCCATCGGCGCTGGGACAAGCAGAGCGCTGCGGCGCGGGCAAGGACCTTGTGGTTCAGGCGCTCGAGCGCATTACTGCGCAAAGCGATCGAAGCGCATTTGAAGATGCCCTGCAATTGCTGAAGCACGCGGTATCGGTTTGCGCAGAACTGGGGGATGCATGGTATTACCGTGGCCTCGTCGAGCAGCGTCTGGGCCACGACGCGCTTGCCAAGTATGCCATGGACAAAGCGCGCTTCAACGGCTCTGAGGCGCAGCAGCAAGGGCTGAATCCGCTGGTGCTGGCCACGCCTGCCGGACGCGGAATCGCAACCGAGGGAGACCTGACGAGGACGCCGGATTCCCGTCCGGTGACTCCAGGTCCCGTTCAGCAAAAGTGGGCGCTTGTAATCGGAATCGGCCGATTCATCGACAAAAGCATTCCGCACTTGAACTACACCACCGCCGATGCAACGGCGATTGCCGCGCAGTTAAAGGATCCTGCCATCGGCCAGTTTCCCGCGGCCAATGTTCATGTGCTCACCGACGAGCAGGCGACCACCAAGAACATCAAGGAAGAGCTGAACTGGATCGCACGCCATGCGCAGCCAAACGATCTGGTGTTGATATACGTGGCGACCCACGGAACGCCGCGCACCCTGGATACCGCGGGAGGAGCAAATTATCTGGTCACCTATGACACCGAGGTTTACACCGGCGGCCACTTCGACGAAGACGCGATGTTTGCCACGGCGTATCCCATGGTGGAGCTTGCCAACGCGGTGGCTACGCGCATGAAGGCGCTGCGCACGGCAGTCATTCTTGACACTTGCTACAGCGGTGGCTCGATGAAGAACGAATCGCCGTTGATGAATCCCGCAAAGCCCAATGCCGGCCTGGCAAATACATCGCCATCGCAACAGATGCTGGCGCGGATGAGCCAGGGCACGGGGCGGATCGTGATGGCGGCCAGCCAGGTGAATGAGGAATCGCTCGAGAGCGACGAGCTTCGCCATGGATACTTCACGTATTACCTGCTGCAGACGCTGAAGAACGACAAAGGGATCGCGCCGCTGAGCCAGGTTTATTCTCAGGTGGCGCAAGCAGTGTCGCAGCGCGTGTCGGCCGCCGGATTGCATCAGCATCCGGTGATGAGCAGGAGCTCTGAGGATGCGGATTTTTCGCTGCGCGCGGGCGGCGTCGAAGCGAAGAAGACCTTGCAATAACACGTCCGCCATACCGGCAACAAAGGCAAAGAATGACTCTGGCAAAGACAATTCGCTTTGCAGCGTGCATGAGCATCGGATTGCTGGTGGGAGCGTGTGCAACCTGGGGGCAAACCGGGTCGTTGAACGATCAGGTCAAGGACCACGAGCAGAAGCTGGCCGAGGCGCGATCGGCAAAGAGCTACAGGAATGTGGCGATCGAGCTGAATACTCTTGGTCCGTTGTACCGGCAGATTGGCGAGCCGCAAAAAGCTCTCGATGTTTACAATCAAGCCCTGCAAATCGAACAAGCCGGAGGCAATCGCAGTGCCCAGGCGCTCACTCAAGCCGGCATTGCGAAGGTCTACACCGATCTTGGCCAGGAACAAAAGGCGCTGGAAATACTGAACCAGACTCTTGCTACGTGGCGCGATTTAGGCAATCGCCGCGGCGAGGCGCTGGCGCTAAGCGAGATTGGCGAAGCCTATTCCAACCTGGCGCAGGAGGATAAGGCGCTGGATTATCTCAATCAGGCTCTGACCATTTTTCGCGCGACGGGCGGCCGGAATGGCGAGGCGAGCACACTCGACGGTATTGGAAAAGTCTATTCCGATATGAGTCAGGGAGCGAAGTCGCTCGAGTATCTGAACCAGGCCTTGCCTATCTGGCGAGAAGTGGGAGAGCGTCGCGGCGAGGCGCTGACTCTCTGGAATATGGGCAGAACTTATTCCGATATGGGAGAAAAGAAGCAGAGCCTGGAATCATACAATCGGGCGCTCACGATTTGGCGCGAGCTCGGCAACCGCCAGGGCGAGGCGAGTACGCTGGACTATCTGGGCCGGGTCTATTCCGATCTGGGTCAGAAGCAGTCGGCGTTGGATTACTTCAACCAGGCGTTGCCGATCTGGCGTGAAGTGGGAAACCGCAACGGCCTCGCGCTTGATCTGAACGATATTGGCCGGGCGCACGCCGATTTGGGCCAATCGCAGCAGGCGCTCGACTTCTACAACCAGGCTTTGCCGATCTGGCGCGAAGTGGGCAACCGCCGCGGCGAAGCCATGACCCTGAGCAACTCAGCGAAGGCATTTCTAAATCAGGGACAGTTGAACAAGGCGCTGGAGATCGGGTTCCAATCGCTTCCAGTTTGGCGAGAAGTGAAGGAGACACGCGGCGAAGCCATGGCCCTGAGCCTGATTGGCGCGGCCTACGCGCAACTGGGGCAACCACAGACAGCGTTTCCCTATTCGCTTGCCGCGTTGGATCTGGCGAAGTCCGTGGGCGATCCGGATTTGCAAGGCGCGATCGACACCGCAATGATGATGGGTTTTCAAAAACAGCATCGCCCTGAGATTGCGATCTTTTTCGGATTGGATGCGGTCAACAGCTATCAGCAGATTCGCAAGAACATCAGCGGCCTGGAGAAGGATCTACAAGCTGGATTCGCGCAATCGCGAGCGTCGACCTATCGCATTCTGGCCGAGTTGCTGGTCGAAACCGGCAGGCTTGGCGAAGCTGAACAAGTACTCGATCTGCTGAAGGAACAGGAACTGAAAGACGTGGTGCGCGGCGCCGCTCCCGATGCCGCGGCCAAAGTTGAACCACTGAAACTTAGTGCCGCGCAACAAAGAGCGCAGAGCGAGTTAGAAGCGCAACAGCAGAAGGTGATCGCTCTCGAGGAGTTGAGCCTTCAGTATGCAGCACTGCAAGCGAAAACAGCGCGCACCACTACGGAAGATGCACAACTGAAAAAGCTAAATGTGGACCTTACGCAGGGAATCGCGGAAGTCTTCGCCTATTTCACAAACACAATCTTTCCCGAACTGGAGGGCAAGCCCGGCGCACCTAAGAATAATGAACTTCAAGCCGGCGAGGACTCGCGGCAGAGTTATTTGCAAAACACGCTGGCTAAGCTTGGACCGCGCGTCATGGGCATCCGCATTCTGATGGGGCAGGACCATGTTTATGCGATTGTGGTCACGGCTACTACCCGCAAGAAGTTCGAGTTGAAGGCCACGCCTGCCGAGTTGCGCAGCCAGGTCTTCGAGGTGCTTGAAAATCTGGCCGCGCGCACCTCCGATCCCAAGCCGCTTCTGGGTCAGTTGTACGCCATGGTCGTGGCTCCCATTGAAGGCGAGTTGAAGGCCATGGAATCTTCTGCACCTGCCAAGAGCGGAGTTCCAACGCTGCTTTGGTCGTTGGACGATGCGTTGCGCTACGTGCCGATGACCGCGCTCTATGACGGCCATCGCTACATGCTCGAGCGTTTTAACAATGTCCTCTTTACGCCCGAGAGTTATGGCCACATGACGGACGCGCCGCTGGCCAACGGAAACATCCCCAGCGTGCTGGCGATGGGCTTGTCGAAGAGTTATGGCGGCCTGCCCGCGCTGCCCGGTGTGCTGCCGGAGCTGGATGCCGTGGTCCACGATCCTGCTGCGCCTGAATCGCATGGCCCGATGAATGGGAAGCTGCTGCCCAACGACCAGTTCACTCTGGCGGCAATGAAGACGGAACTTGGCGCCGGCAAGAGCTTTCCCGTCGTCCATATTGCCAGCCATTTTGTGGTGGAGACAGGCAGCGGCGACGAACCATTTCTGTTGATGGGCGGAGAAGACGCCGGTGACCCGAAAGGCTACGAATGGAATCTGTCCGAGATGGAGCACTCCACGATTGCCTTTCACGGAACGCGCCTTCTGACCCTCTCGGCCTGCAGCACCGCGAAAGACTACAAGACCAGAGACGGCACCGAGATGGATAGTCTGGGAATGATCGCCCAACAAAAAGATGCAGAGGCGGTGCTGGCGTCGCTGTGGGATGTGAACGACGCCAGCACCAGCCAGTTGATGAGCGACTTCTATAGCCGCTGGGTCAAGAACCCCGCCGCGGGCAAGGCGGAGGCGCTGCGTCAGGCGCAGTTGGCGCTGCTGCATGCTTCTGACGCTGCTGCGCCGAGTGCAACGAAGCAGCGCGGTCCGCAGCTAGAGCAGGAAGACACATCCGCAGTCAGAGAGTCGAAGTACTCGCATCCGTTCTTCTGGGCGCCGTTTGTCCTCATCGGCAATTATCGGTAGGCGATCATCGGCGCGAATCATCGCAGCCATGCGCCGGTGTATTCTTCTTCTGCGCGAACCAACCCTACACACGATGAGGATTCAGTCATGAAGCTGTTGGCATTTGCTGTTCTGTCGAGCGTTCTTTTTATCGCTCCACTTGCTTGCGCCGCCGCGCAGGCTCCGGCGCATCGAAACGCCATGATCCGCGTGCTTCTGCTCGATGGAGAAAGCGCCGGCCCGTATCACAACTGGAAGCTCACCACGCCTGTGCTGAAAGCCGAGCTCGAAGAGACTGGCCTGTTTGAGGTCACGGTCGTTACCGCACCGCCGTCAGACGGCGACTTCAGCAACTTCAAGCCAAGGTTCGGCGATTACCAGGTGATTGTTTCGAACTACGATGCGCCCGACTGGCCTGCAGATCTGCGCACGCAGTTCGAGCAATTCGTCGGCAACGGCGGCGGCCTTGTGGTGATGCATGCGGCCGACAATGCATTCCCCGACTGGCCGGCCTATAACCTGATGGTCGGAATCGGCGGATGGAGAAAGCGCAATGAAAATGCCGGCCCCATGTGGTACGTCAAGGATGGCAAGCTAGTCTCCGATTCAAGTCCCGGATCGGCCGGCGAGCATGGAGCGCGGCTTCCCTTTCAGGTTGTAACGCGCCAGTCTGAGCATCCCATCATGAAAGGATTGCCGCCCGTGTGGATGCACGCTGCCGACGAGCTTTACGGCAAGCTGCGCGGACCCGGCAAAAACATGACCGTTCTGGCAACCGCCCACTCCGATGCGAAGAACAAGGGCACCGACCATGACGAGCCGATGGTGATGGTGCTGACCTATGGAAAAGGCAGAGTGTTCCACACCACCATGGGTCACGATGTTTCTGCATTAAGCTGCGTTGGTTTGATGACCTTGCTTCAGCGCGGGACGGAGTGGGCTGCGACGGGGAAAGTTACGCAGAAAGTCCCCGCCGGCTTTCCTACCGCAAACACCGTGAGCTTTCGCGCGGACATCGCATCCATGGATCCGGCCTTCCTGAATGGCGCCTCACCGTTGGTCCGCGAGCTGCAGTAGAACGCTGTCTATCAAGCATTGGTCAAGCTTGCATGGTGGGCCCGGAGGGATTTGAACCCCCAACCAAGGGATTATGAGTCCCCTGCTCTAACCGTTGAGCTACAGGCCCAGACTCGCTGCATTGAAATGCAATCGAGATCGGTACGGACACTCGTTTGTTCGCCGCAAATTGCTGTTGCTTGACATATGCGGATGACGATGCCGCTCGCTCTCTCAGTGTGACACAGCCGATCGGCAAACGTCACGGTGCATAGGCGGCGGGAAACTCGTGAACTGCGAGCTGAATTCTCGCAGCGGACCAGTTGCAGCCCGCGAACGATGATCCCCGCGTCCGCCTGGTCTATCGTCATCCATTCAACGAGAAGATCACGTTCACAGTGGTTTCGACCGCAATCGGCTGGTTGTTGAGCATGTAGGGCCTGTAGCGCCAGGTCCGCACGGCGCTCAAAGCAGCCTCGCGCAGCATCTCCGGACCGCTTATTACATGCAAGTCGTCTATGGTTCCGGTCTTCGAGATGATAGCTTGCAGCACCACAGTGCCGGATACGCGCGCCGACTTCGCAATGGGCGGATAAACCGGCGTGCTTTTTTGAATCAGCATCCCCACCGCCACGCCGGCTGAGACATTGACGATCTTGGGAGGTTCCACTTTCACCTTGGCTTTGGCCTGCGAATTGAAGACGTTGCCCGCGGCGCCGCTTCCGCTCCCGTTCAGGCTTTCCATCCCCGCGACGCCGAATCCCGCCGAGGGCGGCGAATCCTTGGCCGGCGCCATCTTGATCTCCTGCGGAATCCGCGCCGGGGCGGTCAGTTGTTCACTCATCGTTTCCGATTGCGCGTCGGGCGGAGGCACATTTTCCGCAGCCGTCGCCGGCGGAGGCTCGAGCGCTGCTTCGGATGCCGGTGCATTCGATGTCTCCTGCGCAGGCACGAACGGCTGCGACGCGAGCGGCTTGGGGATCGCGGCGGCCGGCGCTTGCGTGGTTTGCGCAACCGGCGCCGACTGCCGCACGGTCGACTGTCTTGCCATCGCGCTCTTGCCCGTCAGCTTTGGATAGGCCAGGCTGATCAAAATGGCCAGCAACACAGCCGACGCACCGCCCCATGCTGCCAGCAGTGTTTTATTCGTGCTCAGGCTCTTGCGTTTTGGCTTGGGTTTCAGGTCTTCCGGATCGAAGTATTTGGGGCGAAAGGTCTTGAGAAAATCTTCCGCCTCAGCGAAGGCCGCCGCGGGCGTAAGCGGGGGAGGGATATTCGGCCTCTCGACCGCGGATGCCGCGTTGTGGCGTGTGCCTCCGCGCTGCGCTGCCGGTTCAGGTGTAACACTGAATCCCGGAAGCGCATTGAAGTCGCTGGAATCGGCGGGGAGCGTTGACGGAGGATCTTCGTTATCCCATCCGCTGAAATCCGCGGGCAGCGTTTCAGGCGCCCTCGGAACTATTTCTGCTGGAGATGCCATTGTCCATCCTCTCCCTTCTCATAGACCGCACCTTTATAGGTGCGTGTCTCAGGCTTGCCCTTCGGCGCGGGAGTGGCGCGGTTTTGGTTCGCCCCTCGCTCCGCGTCTGCGAGGTTCAAATGGTTGGCTGCGTCGCCTGCCGCAATGGGCGCCTGCGCGCCTGCGGCCGGCAGCGAATTGATGTTTGGCGATGCATCCACGACAAGCGTCACAGTGGCTTGCGCTGCCAGGTATTTCTCGGTGTCGGCTGGAATCAAGGTGACGGAGAGTTTGTGCTTTCCTGGTGTTAGTACGTCGCCCGCGGGCGGAACGAAGATGAATGTTCCCGGTACGGATGCCCTTGCATTGAGCTGCGCAGAGCTCAACGGAGTGCCATAGGAGATCGCAGAGGGAGCGGACCAAGTAATCGCAGCGGGTGCGGGTTTGTTCACTGTCAGCGGAACCGTGGCTTGGGTTGCGGAATAGTTCCCGGTGTCCATCGGGGTAAAGATCGCTGAAAGCGTATGCTGTCCTGCGGGAAGAATCTCGCCGGCGGCGGGAGTGTAGACGAATGTGCCTGGAACCGATGCTTTGGCATTGAGCTGAACGGCGTCGAGCGGAACGCCTTCGGTAATCGAGGCGGGCGTGGGCCATGTAACTGCCGGCGTTGCTTTTTCAACGACCAGCGAGACCGTGGCCTGCGCCGGAGTGTAGCTCTCTGAGTCCGCCGGCATGAAGATGACAGAAGGCGTGTGCGTTCCCGCGGCGAGCATCGATCCTTCGGTAGGAATGTAGATGAATGTTCCTGGAACCGACGCTTTTGCGTTGAGCCGATCGGCGCTGAGCTTGGCGCCGTAGGTCATTGCGGCAGGCTGCGGCCACGCGATGCCGGGCGTGGCGGCCACCACAATGAGCGGCACCTTAGCCTGCGCTGTTGTATAGCCCGCGGTGTCGGTCGGCGTAAAGTTCACCGTGAGCGTATGCCGACCGGCGGTGAGAATCTCTCCTTCGCCAGGCGTGTAGACAAAGGTTCCCGGCACCGATGCACTGGCATTGAGCTGGTCTGCGCTGAGCGCGGCGCCGCATGTAATGGGGGCGGGCGTCGGCCATTGCAGTGTTGGGGTCGCAGAGGCCACCGTTACGTGAACATCTGCCTTGGCCGGGCTATAGCCGGCGATGTCGGCCGGCGTGAAAGCAACCGACAAAATGTGTTGGCCCGCATGAAGAACCTCGCCTTCGCCAGGCGTATAGACAAAGGTTCCCGCAACCGATGCCTCGGCGTTGAGTTGGGCGCCGCTGAGCGCTGTTCCGCTGGCGATGACGTGCGGCACGGGCCAACTTATGATTGGCGTCGCCTTGGTAACAGTGATGGAAACGGCGGCCTGCACCGGCGCGCCATCCGCGGGATCTTCGGGCGTGAACGTTACCCACAGTGTGTGCGTTCCCACCGGAAGCACATAGCCTGCGCTGGGCGTGTAGACAAACGTGCCTGGAGCCGACGCTTCCGCATCCAGTTGAGCAATCGTGAGCGGAGTGCCGTAGGTGATTGGGGCGGGCGTCGCCCATGCAATGGCCGGCTTCACCCTGGGGGCGGTTGGCGTCTGCTCGTTGGTTGCGGCCTTCTCAGCGATATTTCGACTGAAATTCTTGGACCCGAAGCCTGTTTTTTTGTCAGACGCGGCAGGCAAGCCGGAGACGGATCGGGCCATCTGCCGAAACAGGCGAGAGGTGGGCGAATCCGCCGTTGCCTCGGGAGCCGATGGGCCCTGCATCTGGCGCGCGGATGAGTAATCGTCGGGAATCTTCCACCGGGCCGGCATGGTGAGCGCTTTGGCGATTTGCTCTTCATTGACGCCAAGCGAGCGAGGGTCATAGCGGTTGATGACAATCTCGAGCCGGTCACTGTCTTCGTTGAAAAACTGGCCGATCAGGCGATTCGAATTGCGCAGTTCAGAGATGCCGGCCTGCGTGACCAGAAAGATCGCCTGCGCATCCCTGAAAAGAGTTGTGCCCATCAGATCGAGTCTCGATCCTAGGTCAACGACCACGTTTTCAAAATTCCGCCGTGCGATCGTCAACAGCTTATCGATGCCGTCGTGAGAGGCCTGGACCTTGGGAACCTTGCTGGGAGCGGCAAGAACGAATAATCCCGAGCGATGCTTTACCAGGAGCTTGGCGAGGAAGCTCGCATCGAGCCTGCCCGGATCGAGCAGAGCGTTGTCAGTCGAGTACTCAGCGGCGATGCCGAGGTTCAGCGCCGCGTCTCCCATGGGAAGGCCGAGATCGACTAACAAAGTGCTCTGGCCCGACTCCTGCGCCAGGGCAACCGCGAGATTGCAGGCAACCGTGGTGACGCCGGAGCCGCCTTTGGCTCCAAGAAATACAAGTACCCTGCCTTTGGTTCCTTTCTCGGCACGGGTTGCGGAACGAAGCACCGGAGCTGCGCGGCCAAGAGCTTCGGGCATGGTGTTTTGTTCCAAGGGCAGGGTGAGATACTCGCGAGCGCCGGCACGCATGCAGCGGACCACCATGTCCCTGTCGGCCTTTTCCGAATAGACCATGACTGTTGCCGAGTCCGTCGAGCAGATGCTTTCCACCAGCTTGACGGAGTACTCCGGATTGCTGTCCAGATCGATGAGAATGACGTCGTGGTATTGCTCCAGAAGCCTGGGCACATCGTCGAGCGCCGGAGGATATGACGAGAACTCACGAACGTCGGCGCGCGGGCATTCAGCAAGAGCGCTGGCCACTTCCTTGCGCCGCTCTTTGTCCGGGCCGATCAAAGCGATAGACAAGTTGTCGGCGCCATGAAACTCGGAGTCCTGGGACTCGCTGTAGCGGGGAGAGAATGAGTTCACAGGCACGCCGCTTTCTGCCGGTGCGGGATCTTCCTTGGCGCTAACAAGAGACTGATAGGTAGTGCGTAAGTTCGACATGTCCCTTCGCTCCGATCCTCAACGGCAAACTAAGTAGGTCAATCATTCAACAGCCATGGCCGGAGTGTCGGGAGTCCTGCGCTTCAATGGATTGTCGAGCATCCGCCGGGTCGAGATGCGGCGGTTGCGAGGATCCGCGAACGTCGCCCTGACAAAACAGCGTTGGTTGCCCGCCCTGCACACTGGCGGACAACCTATGCTCCTTCTCCGTGTAACCAGGGATGGTCATCTCCTGAAACAACTGCCAAGCCGAACATCTATAAGAGCTTGCGTAGTCGTGCATGCGCGCAAAAGGTGAGACTCTGACCTTCACAAATCGCAGATATGCATGAGGCATGTCCATAACACGTTCGTGTTACAAGGTGTCTGAAGAAGCAATAGCATGATGAATTCTGTTAGTAACTGAACGCTATCTGCTTGCGGCACAGGCGTGGTGCAGAGTTGGCGTATGAATCCTTGCCGGAGCTACTTCCGTGCGGCTGTCTGCCTTGCGCCCGCCGCCTCTCTGCGAGAATAGAGAGGTATGCTTTCGCTGCAAAATGCCGGCAAACGGTTCGGCCCGCGCGTTCTCTTCCTTGAGACCAACTGGCTGATCCGTGCGCGCGAGAAGACGGCGCTTGTGGGCGCCAACGGAACTGGCAAATCTACCCTGATGAAGGTGCTGGCCGGCCTCGAGACGCTGGACTACGGCAGCTTGCAGCAGACCCGCGGCATGAGCATCGGCTACCTTCCCCAGGAAGGCCTTGCGCTGGCCGGGCGCAGCGTCTTCGAAGAATGCCTTACGGTCTTCGATGAAATCCGCGACATGGAAAAAGAGATTGAGCGGCTCAGCGGACAATTGGCCGTTCTCGATCACGCCGGTTCTGAATATGAGTCTGCCGCGGAGCGTTTTTCCACGTTGCAGGAGCGCTTTCACGCGCTCGATGGGTATGCTCTAGATGCGCAGGTGGGCGGCGTGCTCACCGGGCTCGGCTTCGTTAAGGAAGATTGGGCGCGCCAGACGGATGAGTTCAGCGGCGGCTGGCAGATGCGCATCGCACTGGCCAAGCTGCTGCTGGCCAAGCCGAATCTGCTGTTACTCGACGAGCCCACTAACCACCTGGACCTTGAAACCCGTAACTGGCTCGAAGAGTATCTTCATAACTATCCTTTTGGATACATTCTTATCTCGCACGATCGTTACTTTCTCGATGTAACTATCGACCGCACGGTGGAGATATGGAATAAGCGGCTCAATATCTATCAGGGCAATTACACCAAGTATCTAAGCCAGAAGGACGAGCGGCGGGCGCAGTTACAGGCGGCTTACCGCAACCAGCGAGAACAGATCGAGCACCTTGAGGCATTTATCAACCGTTTCCGCTATCAGGCAACCAAGGCCAAGCAGGTGCAGTCGAGAATCAAGGAACTGGAAAAGATCGAGCGCATCGAGATACCCGAAGAAGAGCCGGTCATTCACTTCAAGTTTCCTCAGCCGGCGCCCTCGGGACGCACAGTCGTCGAGGTCGAGGGCCTGGCGAAGAGTTATGGCTCCAAGCAGGTGCTCAGCAACGTCAAGTTCACCATCGAGCGCGGAGATCGTATCGCTCTTGTGGGCGTCAACGGCGCGGGCAAGTCCACGCTCATTCGCTTGCTCACCGGCGACGAGGCTCCAACCGCCGGCTCCGTGAGGCTTGGCCACAATGTAGTAAGCGAATACTTCGCGCAAGACCAATACAAGGTGCTTAACGGCGAGGCGCGCATGCTGGACGACATTAGCCGCGCCGCGCTCAAAGTGCCGGAACAGGCGCTGCGCTCGTTGCTCGGCTGTTTTCTATTCAGCGGCGACGACGTTTTCAAGCCGCTCGGCGTGCTGTCGGGCGGCGAACGCAATCGCTACGCGCTGGCGCGCATTCTGGTTTCACCGTCCAATTTTCTGTTGCTTGATGAGCCCACCAACCACCTCGATATGCGCGCCAAAGACGTGTTGCTTGAAGCGCTGGCGGCCTTCTCGGGCACGGTTGTCTTCGTTTCTCACGATCGTTACTTCATTGACCGGTTAGCCACTCGAGTTCTTGAAGTTGAAGGCGGCACAGTCACCAGCCATGAAGGTAACTACGAAGACTATCTTCGCCGCAAGGAAGCGCTGGCCGCCGGCTCTCAACAGGACTGTCATCCTGAGCGCAGCGAAGGACCCGCGGTTCGGGCGGCAAGACAATCCACATTGAACCCCAACCCAGCCCGCGCAACCATTGCCGTGCCCGAAGAGTTGCCGTCAAAGGATCGCCCTCGCCGCATGAACCCCATCAAGCAAAAGCAAATGGAAGACCGCTGCGCATTTCTCGAAGAAGAAACGCCGCGCATCGAGGCCGCCATTGCGCACACCGAAGAGCAGTTGGGCGTCTACGTCTCTGCCGCGGAGACCGCCCGGCTCACCGCCCTAGCCGAAGATCTGCGCAACCAGTTAGCCGCACTCATCGCCGAATGGGAGGACCTGACGATGCAGTTGGACGTTCAGGAAACTCTCTCTTGAGACGATCCTCACCGCCTCTCGTGCATAATCAAAATACGATGGCTCTTTTGTGGAATCCCGAGAGTTGGTCGCAGCGGCTCAAGGAGTTGGAGGCGCAGTCCGGCGACCTGAAAGAAGCTCCGCTGCGGCGCGATGTGCGTTCGCTGGGGATGCTGCTGGGCGAAGTATTGCGCGAGCAGGCCGGCGAGGATTTATTTGCTCACGTTGAAGCGCTGCGGCAGGGCACCATTCGCCGCCGTGACGCTGAGGCTCGCGGCAGCGAAGACGAAGCCGCACGCCACGCCGCCACTGCGCTCGAGCTGGTGCATTCGCTTCCCGTCGAGCGCGCCGTTCTGCTTACACGCGCCTTTGCCTTCTACTTCGAGTTGATCAATTTGGCGGAAACCAACCATCGCAAGCGCCGCCGGATCGCGCTTCGCCTCAGCGGCAAAGCCAGCCGCCAGCGCGGGTCTTTGGCAGGAACTTTGTCCGAGATGCGCCGCGTGGGTATCACTGCGGACGAGGCTCTGGACTGGCTCAAACGCGTGCTCATCGTGCCCGTGTTTACGGCGCATCCGACCGAAGTCGCCCGCCGCAGCGTGATGTTCAAGCGCCGGCGCATCGGCGACTTTCTCGCCACGCTCGATCGCATTCCAATTCCCGAGCAGGATCTGGCGCGCCTGGAGCAACTGGTGCTGGCCGAGATCACAAGCCTGTGGCAGACCGACGAGGTTCGCTCCCGCAGGCCGACGGTTTACGACGAAATCAAGATGGGACTCGACTACTACGACGTCTCCATCTTTGAGACGCTGCCCAGTCTTTACCGTGAAATCTCCGAAGCGCTGCATGCTTCCTACGGCCTCGAAATTGACCCTCTCGCGCTGCCCCAGGTGCTCTACTTCGGCTCCTGGATCGGCGGCGACCGCGACGGAAATCCGTTTGTCACTCCCGAGGTGACGCGCGACGCTATACGGCTTGCGCGCGGCCATCTGCTGCTTTATTACCAGCGGCAATTGCAGGTGATCATCGACCTGCTGACCACCAGTGCCCAGCAACGAGCGGTGAGCGATGCGCTGCTGACGCGGCTTGAAGCCTACATCGCGCAAGTGCACACGCCCGAGGCCCAGGTCTTCGGCGAGCAGTACGAGTTCGAGTACTATCGCCGCTTCGTTATCTGCCTCAAGGCGCGCGTGCAACGAACATTGGAGACGGCCGGGGAGCATCACGGACCACGAGGCGCGTCGCTGCCGGTTACTTCTTACACCCTTGCCCAGGGACAGGAAAAGCTGGCCCAGGCGCTGCCGGCTTACTGCGGTGTTGATGAATTCATTGACGACCTGGAGACGTTGCGCGCCTCGTTAGCCGCCAATCGCGGACTGCGCATCGCGCGCACCCTCATCGATCCGCTGACTTTGCAGGTGCGCACATTCGGCCTTCATCTGCACACGCTCGATATCCGCCAGCACGCGCGAGTTCATGCGGCCGCATTGCAGGAGGCCATCGCGGACACCATGGCGCCATCGCTGCCCAGCGGTCTTTCCGCTGAAACGGCCAGCGTGCTTGAGACTTTTCGCGTGGTGGCCGAGATCAAGACCGGCTGCTCGCCGGAAGCGATTCGCCAATACGTCATCAGCGGCGCGGCGACGGTTGACGATGTGCTCGCCGTGGTTCGCCTCGCACGGCTTGGCGGTGTGACGGTCGAGGGATCGGGCCGAGATCCGGGACTGATGCCGGTGCCGCTGTTTGAATCCATCGACGACCTTCGCCAGGCGCCGGCTGTTTGCCGCGAGCTTTGGAACCGGCCCGACTATCGCAAGCTGATTGCGACCTGGGACAACTGGCAGGAGGTGATGCTGGGCTATTCCGATTCAAATAAAGACGGCGGCATGTTGACCAGCACATGGGAGATCTTCCGCGCCCATCGCGATCTGCACGTTGTGGCGCGCGAGGCCGGCATCAAGCTGCGTCTCTTTCACGGCCGCGGCGGAACGGTCGGGCGCGGCGGAGGACCTACGCATCGCGCCATCTTCGCCCAGCCCATGGACTCATTCGACGGCCAGTTGCGCATCACCGAGCAGGGTGAAGTACTCAACTTCAAATATGCCGACGAGGTGTTGGCCGAGCGCAATTTGGAGTTGATGATCGCGGCTTCGCTCGACGCCCTGGCCCGCCCCAACGCACGCGATCCCGAGGGCCACTTCACCGGCGTGCTCAAGCCGGAGTGGGAGGCAGCTCTCGACGAACTTTCGCGCCTCTCGTTCGGCTTTTATCGCAAACATATTCTTGAAGACCCCGAAGTCCTTACTTACTTCGAGCAGTCAACGCCGGTGGGCGAGTTGGAGAACGCCAAGATAGGCTCGCGGCCTTCGCGGCGGAAAGCGTCACCGAGTTTGGCCGATCTACGCGCCATTCCCTGGGTCTTCGGCTGGACGCAGTCGCGGCTGCTGGTTCCGGCATGGTTCGGCGTGGGATTCGCAATCGAGCAGTATCTCGCGCAGCCGGGCGCGCTGGAACTGTTGCAGACCATGGCCGGCGAGTTTCCGCTGTTCATCGACCTGCTGCGCAACGTGGAAATGGCATTGGGCAAGGTGGATCTGGCCACGGCGCGCCTATACTCTTCGCTGGTGCAGGATGCAAAACTTCGCGAGCGCATCTACGATCTCTTCGAGGCCGAGTTTCATCGCACCGTGCGCGCTGTGCTGGCCGTCACGCGGCAGAAGGAATTGCTGGAGAGCAACCAGGTGCTGGCCCACTCGATCAAGCTGCGCAATCCTTACGTCGATCCCATGCATTTAATCCAAGTAGACATGCTGCGCCGCAAGCGCGCCGGCGAAGACACGCCTGAAGTGAATCGCGCCATCGCGGCAACCATCAGCGGCATCTCGGCGGGGCTGAGAAACACTGGTTAGGCGTTGTACATAAATAGGTGCTTCAACGGCATGGCATTGTGTCAGGGCATGACTTTAGTTGTGCCGTAAGAGCCAGTGGGAAGGTGGGCTTTAGCCCCTGCTGGAAAAGGCTATGTTCACTGAGAAACCCTGAAAAGCACACCGCAGGGGCTAAAGCCCAGCATTCAGTTTTGCAGCGTGTGCGGCACGACTGAAGTCGTGCCCTGACACGATCAACTGAAGCTGATATTAGTGTGCAGTGCGCTAGCGCATGCCGCCGGCATCAGCGAACAGGTCAGGCCAGTTTCCGATTGGCCCAAATTCTATTCGCAGCGGAGAGCCACGATGGGGTCGACCTTTGCGGCCCTGCGCGCAGGCAGGAAGCTTGCTCCCAGCGCAACAATCAGCAAGACTACCGGCACACCTGCAAAGACCGTAAGGTCGCGCGGGCTGATTCCGTAGAGCAGCGCGCGCAGCATGCCGGACGCAGCCAGCGCCACCGGCAGTCCCAGCAGCACACCCACAGCGGCCGGCAGCGCGCCCTTGCGCAGGACCAGGCCGATCACGTTTCGGTACGAAGCTCCCAGCGCCACGCGAATGCCCATCTCATGCTTGCGTTGGCGGACGGAGTAGTCGACGATTCCGTAGATTCCGATGGCATCCAACAAAAGGGCAAAGACGGCAAAGCCGGCCAGGAATTGCATCAACAATCTGGTCCCGGAGAGCGAGTCGGACACCACCTCGCGCATGGTGCGAATCTTCAACAGAGGCAAGTCCGGATCGAGGCCCTGAACCGCCGCGCGCGCCATGCCGGTGAGTTCCGCTTCATCGCCCCGCGAGCGAAGCGTGATCCACATCCAGTTGGAAGGCGACTGCGCGTGAGGGCAAAAGAGTCCCGGCACGGGCGGATTCATGGGCTGTTGGCTTTTGACAGATCCGGCCACTCCAACAATGGTGCGCCACTTGCCGTCGTAAGCGTCCTTGTAGCGCTGGCCGATGGGGTCCTGGCCGGGGAAAAACCGGCGCGCCAGCGTGTCGTTCACAATGCCTACCGGAAGCGAGGAGTCTGTGTCCTGCGCGTCAAAATCGCGGCCGTAAAGAATTGGAATTCCCGCCGCATGAAAATACCCCGGTGTCGACCTGCTGTACTGCACGCTTGTATCGACCCAGTCCGCGGCTTTGGGGCGGCCCTCGACCTCGAACGCGCCGCTTTGCATTCCCCCGGTCATGGGCAGGGTGCTGACAGCGGCCGCTGCGTCGACTCCAGGCGAGCTCCTGAGCCGATCCATTAGATCGCGATAAAACGCCGCGGCCTGCTGCTTGGAAGAGTATTTGGCCTGCGGCAGAGCCAGTCGAAAGGTCAGAAGACGATCGGCGCGAATGCCAGTGTCAACATGCATCGCCAAGATGAAGCTCTTCGCCAACAGGCCCGCCCCGGCCAGCAGGATTACGGAGAGCGCCACCTCGCCTGCGACCAGCGACGACATCAGCCGATTGCGGGAGCGAGACCGGCTCCACGCGTTTCCGTCGTTCTTCAGAGTCGAGCTCGGCTCGGCGCCCGACGCATTCCATGCCGGAACAAATCCGGAAACGATTCCGGTTAAAAGAGAAACCAGCAGCGTGAAGAGAAGCACAGCGGGACTGAGGTGCAGCCCTGCATCCAACGCGTACTGCTGCGGAGCGACCTTGCGCAGCACGTCCATGAGCCACAGCGCGAGCAGGATGCCCGCGGCGCCGCCGGTGGCGCTGAGAAGCACCGTCTCTGTTAGGATTTGGCGCACAATCCGGCCGCGTCCCGCCCCCAGCGAGGAGCGAATGGCGATCTCCTTCCCGCGTGCCGACGCGCGCGCCAGCATCAGGCCGGAGACATTCACGCAAGCCAGCAGCAAAACAAAACCCACCGTCGAAAACAGGAACATCACCGGCGTGCGCGCCCATTCGGCAAGGGCATCGCGGAGCGGCTGCACCTTCACGCCCCAACCCGTGTTGGTGGCGGGATATTGCTGCTCGAGCCGGCGCGCGATGGTGCTCATTTCGCTCTGCGCCTGCTCCAAGGAGATGCCGGATTTCAGCCGTGCGACTACGCCGTACTGGTGCTGCGTGCGGCCCAGCGTCGAGGGTCCATGCAATGGGGTGAAGAACCCGCAGGCTTCAATGCCGGGAAATACGAAACCGGGCGGAAGGACCCCGACAATCGTCAATTGTGTTCCATCCAGCGTCATCGCGCGGCCCAGCACGCCGGGGTCCGCATTAAAGCGCTTTCTCCAGGACTCGTATGTGAGAACGGCCACCCGTGGCGCGCTTGGCTGATCCTCCTCAGTAGTGAAAAACCGTCCCAGCACCGGATGGATTCCGAGCACGCGCAGAAAGTCCGCCGTGGTTCCGCCGCCGGCGATACGCTGCGGTTCGCCCTGGCCCGTGAGCGTGTACTCGCCGGTCCACGGAGTGATTGCCATCGACTCAAAGACGGTGTTTTGCCGCTGCCAGTCCAGAAAATCCTGATAACCGGTGGCGCCGTTCTTGCCGCTGATGTGGCGCGCATCTACTGACACAATGCGATCTGCCTCGGGAAACGGATAAGGGTTCAGCAGCAGCGCGTTCACGGCGCTGAAGATGGCGGTGTTCACGCCGATGCCGAACGCCAGCGTAAGAACCACGATGAGAGTGAACGCCGGATTCCGGCTCAGGCTTCGAACCGCGAACTTCACGTCCTGCGCGAGGCGATCGAGACCGCTCCAGCCCCAGGCTTCGCGGGTCTTCTCTTTGAGCGCGGCGGCATTGCCGAAACGGCGGCGGGCCGCGTACCTTGCCTCGTCCGCGCTGATCCCGCTTTCGCGGATCCGTTCGGTTTTGCTTTCCAAATGGAAGCGTATCTCTTCTTCCATCTCGCGATTGAATCGACTGCCTTGAAACAGGAACAACAGCCGCCGCCAAAGTTCGCCCAAACGTTCCATATGCTTCTCGCTTCTCTTGCGATTGCTCTCAGGCCGGCTGAATCACACGCGTGATAGCTTCTATAACGCGCGTGAATTCGGCAACCTCCGCTGTTACCTGTTTACGTCCCGCCGGCGTGAGCTTGTAAAAACGCGCTCGCCGATTGTTCTCCGATAAGCCCCACTCCGCCTTAACCCATCCCTTGATGAGCATGCGTTGCAGCGCGGGATAGAGCGAGCCCTCCTCAACCTGCAGCACCGACTCGGACATTTGCTGGATATGCTGTGCGATGCCGTAGCCATGCATAGGCCCATTCCGGTCCAGGCTCCTCAGAATGAGCATGTACAGGGTTCCCGGCGGAATTTCTGTCTTTCCCATAGCTAGACTATGGAAAGGATGCATCGGCTTCGCTCAAATTGTCAAGAGCATTTAAGCTCGGAGCCGATCGGAGAACTGCGTTTGACTCCCGATTTGCCACCGGCATGAGAGCCGAACGCATGGTCAAGCGGTGCTCCCTCTTGCCATATCCCGCCCCTCGGGTCTACGCTGTTGTCATGCGTCGATGTCGCTAACACCGTCCTGGTGACAGCTCCGATGCGGTTGTGCGCGCTCAATCGAGCGCCTTTTTCCCACCTGAAAGCTTCACCGTCACCCCCAACACGCGAATTCCAAGATAAGGGCCATGAGCCCGAAGAAGGAGATCACAATGGCGCGCATTGCCGCGGATGTAACTGAACTCATTGGCCGCACCCCGCTGGTGCGGTTGAATCGCGTAGCGGCTGGACTGCCCGCTACTGTTGTAGCCAAGCTGGAAAGCCAGAACCCGGTCTCAAGTGTCAAAGACCGCATCGGCTTCGCCATGATCGATGCCGCCGAGAAGGCCGGCAAGATCAAGCCCGGCGAAACTGTGCTCATCGAACCCACCAGCGGCAACACCGGCATCGCGCTGGCGTTTGTAGCCGCCGTCAAGGGATATCGGATCATCCTCACCATGCCCGAGACCATGAGCCTGGAGCGCCGCACCGTCCTGCTTGCCTTTGGCGCTGAAATTGTCATCACGCCCGGCCCCAACGGCATGAAGGGGGCCATCGCCAAGGCCAATGAAATTCTGGCCAAGACGCCGAACGGCTTCATCCTGCAGCAATTTGACAACCCCGCCAACCCGGCCATTCACCTTGCCACCACGGGCCCCGAGATCTGGAACGATACCGACGGCAAAGTGGACATTCTAATCTCCGGCGTGGGCACCGGCGGCACCATCACTGGAGTGGCCAAGTACATCAAGCCCCTGAAGCCGGAGTTCAAGGCCATTGCCGTCGAACCGACCGACAGCCCCGTGCTCTCCGGCGGCAAGCCCGGGCCGCACAAGATTCAAGGCCTCGGCGCGGGCTTTGTGCCCGGCGTGCTCGATACTGGCCTGGTGGACGAGGTCGTCCAGGTGACCAACGATGAGTCCATCGCCGCGGCTCGCCGGCTGCCGCTTGAAGAGGGGCTGTTCGTCGGCATCTCCTCGGGAGCGGCCGTAGCTGCGGCACTCAAGGTAGCTGCCCGGCCTGAAAATGCGGGCAAGCTGATCGTGGTGGTGCTGCCCGATTTCGGCGAGCGCTACCTGTCAAGCGTGCTCTTCGAGCCGCTGCGCCAGCAGGCCCTGGCCACTCCCACTGAAGCGATTGCGGTGTAAGGCATCCCGTTTTCCGTGAAGGGTACGGGCCTTGCTCGTCGCGACGCGCGGAGAAAACTCCGCAGCGAGCAAAGGCTTTGAAAGGGCACGGCTTTAGAGGCATGAACCTTCGAGACACGAGCGAAGTCTTGAAAGGGCACGCCTTTAGCCGTGCCGCCGGATGGACAAGAGAAGCATAGGGCTTTAGCCCCTGAGGGACTGCAAAGGTCTGAATTGCGACACCTCCGAGGCTAAAGCCGAGCCTTCTTTCTGAAGCGATCCATGTACGGACTGAAGCCCGTACCCTTCAATCAACGAAGATTTCAGACCAGCTCTGCTACCGTTATTTTGAACACCCGCACAGCAATGGCTCTGTTCGCACGCATTCGCGAAGACATCGACTCCGTTCTGGAGCGCGACCCCGCTGCGCGTTCGCGGCTTGAGGTGCTGACTTGCTATCCCGGCCTCTGGGCGGTCTGGTTTCACCGCGTCTCCCACGCCCTTTGGCGCGCCAAGCTTCGCCTGCCGGCACGGATGCTCTCGCAGGTTTCCCGCTTCTTCACCGACGTCGATATTCATCCCGGCGCGCTGCTGGGACGGCGTCTTTTCATTGACCACGCGATTGGTGTCGTGATCGGCGAAACGGCCATCGTGGGCAGCGATGTGACGCTCTACCAGGGCGTCACCCTGGGCGGAACCGGCAAAGGCCACGGCAAGCGCCACCCCACGATATGTGACAACGTCTTTATCGGAAACAATGCCAATGTGCTGGGCAACATTACCGTCGGGGAGAACTCGCGGGTGGGCGCGGGCTCGGTCGTGCTCTCCGATGTGCCGCCCAACTCGACTGTTGTTGGAGTGCCGGCGCACATCATCTATCGCAACGGGCAGCGCGTGTTGATCACCGATCCGCACGATGTGAAGGATCCGCTCTCCGACGCGCTCATTGCAATTTCGGCGCGCGTGGAGCTGCTGGAAGCGCAATTGGGCGGCCAGGCGCAATCCGCCGAGCCCTTCGCCGCCGAAGAGGCTGAGCGAGAAGCTTATCGTGCGGAACTGGAGTTCCTGCGCCAGTACGTTTCGATGGGCGAAGGCATCTGACAACCTGATCTGCCCAAATCAAAAAGAGCGAAATATATATTGACAAATATCATCCATAGCACTATACATAGCTATACGAGGTAATTGGCGATGGCGAATACAAGATCTGCGCCGGCTGACGGCGACCAGCCCGACCGCTGGGAGGCGCAGTTGCGCAAGGGCGCACTGGAGATGGCGGCACTAGCCTGCCTTTGGAACGGCCGCCTTTATGGCCTTGAAATCATTCGGTTCCTGGAGAGGCATTCCCGGCTGGTACTGGCCGAAGGAACAATCTATCCGATTTTGAACCGGCTCAAGGCGGAGGGCATGCTCGCCTCCGAATGGGTCGAGGCCGAGGCTGGCCATCCGCGCAAGTACTACTCGCTTACCGGCGCGGGCCGTGAGCGCCTACGCCTGATGGCCGGGGCATGGGTCAGTTTTTCACAAGGTTTAAGCCAGCTTCTTGAACCGGTATTGGACACGAAGGAGACACCGCAATGACGCAAGACATGCAAATTGAAAACTATCTGACTATCCTCCGCCTCCATCTTGGCCCGCTCACCATCGGTGAGCGTGAAGAGATAGTGCTCGAGATCGGCGCGCATATCCGCGACTCCGCCGAGGAGCCGGGCGCAAGCATCGCATCCGTTCTGGCTCGTCTTGGGCCCGCCGAGAAGATCGCCGCACAGTATCGCGATGGGCTGCTCATTCGCCGTGCCAGCCGCAGCTTTTCACCGCTGGTGCTGTTGCGCGGCACGCTGCGCCTGGCCACCAAAGGCTTCTTCGGCATCCTCGTCTTCTTCCTGGGATTGTTTGGATATGTGGTCGGTGGCTGCCTGCTGCTGACCGCATTCATAAAGCCGATACTGCCGGCAAATACCGGGTTATGGTTTGACGGCAACGGACACATGATGAGCTCGGGAGTCTTGTTTCCGCCGCCCGGATCGTCCGCCCACGAAGTTCTTGGCTTCTGGTATATTCCGATCGCACTGGCTGTGGGAAGCCTCTCCCTGCTGTTCACAACTTGGGCCATTCGCACGGCTCTGCGCATCTCCCAGCGCTGGCAGTCGCGGCTATAACGGCACTTTTGCGAACTCCGCCAAAGAGGGAATCGCCAAGATTCGGGAATTCGTGATAGGGGAATCTGCTGCAGGTTTCAAGTGGTAATGAGAACCGATCGGCCCCGGTGCTAAAGTTGTTTGTTCCCACTTTTTAGCTGGGGTCTCGCTTCTTGTTGGGTTTTCGTCCGCTCGCTGCACTCATTCTCGCCCTGCCTTTCGCCGCCCACGCGGCCTCACGCGTTCAGGCCGCGCCCGTGCCGGTGGAGATGCGGTCTTCAGCTTTTTCTGTCACCGTTAACGGCCAGCCGATAGACGTGGCGCACGCTGCTTCGTCGTACGATTTCGTCAGCTTCGATATCACCGGCCCCGTCGACGTGGCCATCACCGCGGCGGAGCCCGGCTTTTGGGACAAAGGCGTCGATGTCGAGCCCTGGCGCCTGGGGCTCAGGCCAATTCGCCAAGGCCAGACTATCCGATTTAGACTTGCCGGACCGGCCAAGCTCTCCATCTCCCGCCCCGGCGACTTTCTGAACTACGCAAAGATGCTCTTTCTCTTTGCCGGCTCTCCGCCGTCGCCTTTGCCGCGCAAATCGGACATTCACGCCTGGCAGCCGGGCGTTTATCGCGAGAGCCTGAACCCCAAGAGCGGCGAGACGTTTTACCTCGCGCCCGGCTCTTATTTCTTCGGCAGTCTGAATCTGTGGAAGGTGCACGATGTAAAGATCCTGGGCCGCGGGACCATCGTTTATGACGGCCCGCAGGATCCGAACGGTGACGAAGGCTGGATGCAGAAGCCCGACTGGCATTGCATCGTCGCGCTTGAAGCGCAGAATGTCGAGATCGACGGCCTCACCTGCATCGTGCGCTCGCGCACCTGGTCTATTCAGATGAAGGACTCGACGGGATTTGTCTTCGACGACCTGCGCGTCATGGGCGGCAATCCCGGCAATGCCAATCAAGACGGAATGGATTGGCTGGGCGGCGGCGACTCCATCGTTCGCAACGCTTTCCTGCGCGCGTCCGACGACGACTTCGCCATGGAAGGCAACTGGGACGGCTACAAGGACGAGGACATGCTTCGTCCCGGCCACGACGTTCAGAACATCCTCATCGAGAACAGCGAGATGTCAACCAGCATCTCCAACATCGTTCGCTCGGCCTGGCCGCGCAAGACCTTCAACTCGCGCAACTTTACTTTGCGCGACTCCGACATTCTGCACGCCGGCATCGGCGCATGCGGGCAGACTTTTGCCTTGCTCGGCATGTGGGGCGCCAACGGAGCCAAGGGCGATCACTCCAACTACACCTTTGAGAATCTCTTTCTCGACAACTGGTATTCGCTCGTGCAAATGGAGCAGGAGTATCCCGGCCTGCATGGATTCACATTCCGCAATATCTGGGCGCCGGACCAACCGCCGCTTGCGACATCGTCGCTAATCGGCGATGTCGCCGATGTGACCTTCGACAATGTGAAGTACGGGCAAACCCGCGTGGCCGCCGACGCGGACCTGCCGCTTGCGGTTTCAGTGGGCGCCAAGCCGCCGCTCTTTACTCCCGCCCACAACCCGGTGGCCGCGTTCACCGTCGATCCACCGGTCTTCGCGCCGGGGCAGGAGGTTGCCTTCACCGCGAAGCCGTCCCCGGGTGCGCATTACACATGGCTCTTTGGCGACGGAATCAGGGCCACGGGCCGCCGCGTGCGTCATGTTTTTCCCGATGCCGACGGCACCGAGCTCGATGGGGCAAACGGAGCCGGCCGGTTCAGGGTCTTGCTTCATGTTGAAAACGGGCAAGGTGAGCAGGATTGGGCTGGACAGGGAGTGGTTGCCGTGGCCAGTTGGCACGACGCCGTTGAAGCGGCCAACACGACCCTGCCCGGACTCACCTGGAAGATTTATCCCGGAGACTGGACTCAACTGCCCAACCTGGCCGCCGAGCACGCGATGTTCACTGGCGAATCGCCTAATCTATTCGCGGACTCTCAAGGCTTCACGCGCTACGCCGCTTCGTGGGACGGCCTGATCGACATTCCCGCCGATGGCGGATACACGTTTCACCTGATCGATCGCGACGGAGCGCGCCTGGAAATCGACGGCCTTGAAGTGGCCAAAACAGGGCCTGCCTTCGCGCAGGTTTGCGGCTCGCCTGGCAACGCTCTGCGCTACGACCGAGGCTCGCTTGGCCTGCGCGCCGGCAGACACACGTTGCATCTGGAAGGCCTGCATTCGGTGAGCCAGGGCGAACCCCGCCTGCTTTGGGAAGGCCCTGGCTTGACTCTCACCGATGTGCCGCCGGCTGCGTACAGCCATTTGCGGCAGGATGCGGTCACTCGCTAACGCTGTCTCAGCGCTTCAAAGGAAGTCTTTCTTCCTTGATTGAAGGAAGAAGGCTCCCCCAAGCAGCATCGCGATCAGAGCGAACTCGATAGCCAGCGAGATCGTCGCCGCGGGCCTCCATATAATCCTCGTCCCGAACATGCCGTCGCGGATGCCGGGAATGTGGGCCACGATGTAACCGACGACATTGATGCCCAGGTTGCCCGCAACCATGGCGGAGATCGTCCAGCCCTTTGACTCGCTGACCAGGGCGACCGCGATCAACAGGCAAGTGCTAACAAGAATCTCGACAGCCATGATCACGGTGAAGGCAAAAAAGCCGTGGATCGTCGGTCCGGCCACGATCAAGGCCAGGCTGCCCGCGAGTATCGCCAGCCAGAAAGGAACGAAGATCAGCAGAGCGCCCAGAATCTTGGAACTGGTGTACTCGAGATAGGAGATGGGCAGGCTCATCAAGAACGGAAGCGTCTGATTCTCCCGCTCGCCAAGCACGTTACTCATTACCGTCATGGCGCTGATCATCACCAGGATGGTGACAAGAAGAACGAGACCGATGGTAAAACCGGCCTGGCCGCCGAAGGCAACAATAGCCAGCGATATTGCTCCGCCCGCCAGCGAGAGCAGAATCGCTGTGCGCTGAAAATACCAGTCCTTCAAAATCAAGCTCTTGACCATTGAGTAGTTCATGCGGTGAGCCGCTCCCTTCTGCTGTGCACGTTGGCAACAAAAATCTCTTCCAGAGTCATGGTGTCGACGGCCTGGACAGTGGCGCCCACTTCATTGCAGGCCGAGACCATTGCCGGTTCGAATCGATTGGTGGTAAGCACCGGCAGGCGGCTGCTTCCGCCCACATTCACAACTCCGGGCAGGCGCGGAACCACGCCGTCCGGCGGAAGCACGAGCCGCAAACGGCGCCAGCGGTCGAGAAAGGCCTCCTTATCGTCGGAATCGATGATCCGGCCCCGGTCGATGAAGGTGATCTGATCGGAAATCTGCTCCACATCCAGAGTGTTATGCGATGAAAACAGAATCGTCCGGTCTTCATCGGCAAGCACCGCCATCAATTCACCCAGCACTTCCATGCGGGCCACGGGATCAAGCCCGGTGGTCGGCTCATCGAGCACCAACAGGCGCGGACGCCGGGCGAGCGCCAGCAACAATGCGGCTTTCACACGCTGCCCATGAGACAACCCTTTGATCTTCTGCTCCAACTTCAGATCGAAGCGGCGCGCCAGCGCCTCGGCGTAGGCCTGGTCCCAGCGCGGGTAAATCGGCCGCAGGAAGTTCATGTGCCACGCCAGGGTCGCTGGGCCGTAGAGCCGCATGTCTTCCGACACAAACCCGATATCGAGCTTGGCCGCCGCCTGGTCTGCGGGCATCCGATGGCTGAGCACCCATACCGAGCCCTGGTCTTGGTGAACCAGTCCCATCAGGATGCGGATGGTTGTGGACTTCCCCGCTCCGTTGGCCCCGATAAAGCCCATGATGCTGCCGGTGGGGAGCTCAAGGTGGATGTTTTCAAGAGAAAAGTGCTGGTATCTCTTGCACACCCCATCAAAACGTACGGAAAGATCAGTCATACAGTCTCCTTGGTAAGCCGGGCTTCGTTGAGCCGGTCCGAGGCTTCCTTGGTGCGCTCGGCAATTTCTTCGCTGCTCAGGCCAAGCAAATCGCCAAGCCGCGCCACCTGCGCCAGATGTTCGGACAATTCCTCGTCATAAATGCGTGGACTCAGGTTGGAATTGGGGGCAACGATCGATCCCTTGCCTTGCTGGGTCAAAATGACGCCTTCGCGCTCCAGTTCAAGGTATGCGCGTTTCACCGTAATTACGCTCACGCGCAGAGCCATCGCCAGCTGGCGAATGGACGGAATCTCGCCGCCTGGCGCCCAATCCCCGACCGCGACCCGCTGCTTAACCTGCTCCATAATCTGCAGGTACATCGGCCGGCCATCGGATTGCGAAATGACGATGTCACTGTGCATGTCAATATACTGAGTATATACAGTAATCGCAGCGTGTCAAGAGTTATTTTTAGCGGACGTTTGTCCGGAGTTTGTCGAGCGTTTTTTCAATTGGGGAGTTTAGACTCACCCGCCGGTGCAATGCGCTATGACCGAGGCTGATTGCCGATGATTTTGTATGGGGTGTACCATTACTTTCATGGCAAACTATCGCGTCGTACTCCGCCATTCCGAGGAAGGTTACAGCGTCTCGTGCCCTGGGCTGCCGGGGTGCTGGTCGCAGGGTACGACCGAGGCGGAGGCTCTTGCCAACATCCAGATCGCAATTCAAGAGTATGTTGATGCGGCCGAGGAACTGGCGCGTGAGGATGACAGCCGCATAGTCGAAGTCGCGATTGGGTAGACTGCCGATTCAACGTCCGGCAGTTTGATCACACAGAAGTGGTTCAAGATTATGAAACCTCTTGCGTTGATTGAGAGCACGGGCCTCCGCATTGTGCGTTGGTCCCTATGGCTCGCCGCAATAGCGGGCTGGCTGGTGCTCGGATCCGGAATTCCCAAGAATCACTCGATTCGTCTTTGGGCTTGGGTCGCAGTAATGCTGTGGAGCACGTTGAATGTCGTTTTTGTCGAGAGCCGTCACAGACTTCAGCTGAGACGACAGAAGGAACTCTCGGCCTCAGCACAGTCGGGCAGACCTGCAGGCGAGGCCACTTTTTGAGCAGTTTCGGGAATTGATACAACCGTTGGTTCAGGTCCTGTTATTTGGGCAGTTGCGTCGCATCCCACCCGCCGCCGAGCGCGCGAACGAGACCCACGCTCGAAACGAACTGCCGCGTCTCGAGATCGATGGCGGTGCGCTGGTTCTGGAGCAGCGTGGCTTCGGCCGTTAGCACTTCGAGGTAGCTGGTGACGCCGCCCTTGTAACGCTGGTTGGAGAGATCGAAGGAGTGCTGCGCGGAGTCTACCGCCCGCTGCTCCACGCCCGATTCCTGCTCAAGAATGCGAAGGCCGGAGAGCTGGTCTTCTACATCGTTAAAGGCCTGGAAGACAGTGTTTCTATAGCCCGCGACCTGGGCCTCGTAGGTGTGGCGGGCCTGGTCGGTGAGCGCATGGCGCTGGCCGGCGTCGAAGAGCAGCTCGGTTGCCTGCGCACCCAAAGTCCAAAGTGCACTCGGACCTTGAATCCAGGTGCCGAAGTGGAGGCTTTCAAAGCCGCCCTCCGCGCCCAGGTTGATGGTGGGATAAAAGGCGCTGACGGCAATGCCGATCTGCGCGTTGGCGGCAGCGGCGCGGCGCTCGGCGGCGGCAATGTCGGGGCGGCGCTCGAGCAGTTGCGAAGGCACGCCAACGGGAACCTTGGGCAGCGTGAGTTGTTGAGATTGGCCTGAAGCCGAATCAGGATAAACAACCAGCGGCGACGGCGGAATGCTGAAATCCGGCAGCTTGTAATTGGCAATGGTGCCGATGGCGTGCTCATATTGGGCGCGGGCGACGCCTATGTCGATCAGTTGCGCACGAACGGTTTCAAGCTGCGTCTTGGCCTGGGCAACTTCGACGTCTGTGCCGATGCCGCCGGCGAAGAGGCGCTGGGTCAGGTCGAGCTGCTTCTCGAGGTCGGAAACGGTCGCGGTCAACAGGCTGATCTCGGAGTCGAGACCGCGCAGTTGGAAGTAATCCGCGGCCATTTCGGCGTGAAGGCTGAGGTCCACGCTGGCCATGTCGGCGGCGCTGGCCTGCGCGCTCTCGTGCACGGCTTCGACGGTGCGGCGAATGCGGCCCCAGAAGTCCGGCTCCCAACTGGCCTGGGCGTCAACCACCAAATCGTTGTAGCCGACGGGCTTGGTGGCAGCGTAGTCCGGCCCGTTCTTCGAGATTCGGTCGCGGGCGATGGAGGGTCCGGCGGAAAGCGTGGGATAAAGGGCGGACCGTGCCGCAGTCACCTGGTCGCGCGCGGCCAGATACGTTTCCAGCGCCTGGCGCAGACTCTGGTTATTGGTTGCGATGCGCTCTTCAAGCTGGTTGAGCTGCGGATCCTGATAGATCTCCCACCACTTGCCGCGCAACATGCCGTCGGATGGAGTAGCCGGCTGCCAACCGCCGCCGGCGGGATTGGGCGGCGGAGTCAGCTGCGCCGGCGGAACCACGGCGCTGGAGGCTCCAGTCTCTTTATAAACAGAAGGCGCGTCAAAGCCGGGTCGATTGTAGTTTGGCCCGACCGGCTTGCAACCCGTGAGCAGACTCATTGCAAGAAGAGCGGCAAGGGCCGGGACATTCTCGGCTTTGAAAGGGCACGACCTTAATCGTGCCGCAAATGCTACAAAATGACCGTTGGGCTTTAGCCTCTGAGGTATGCATTTTGCCGGCTTCGGCGCAGAGCCCGCAGATAGGTAGCGCTGGCCTCCAGGCCGGCTGTCGTGCGGGTCTCCTGACCCGCGCGTCGCTGCTGGCGGCGCGGACGCCGCCAGTACAGCCGGTCTCCCACCCCAGCGAGCACAAATCGCTCGCAGGGGACCCCGGCTGGAGACCGGCGCTACCAAAGCGCTGCAGCCTTCCGTAGTTGGAACCAGCGCAGGCATGATCATTTGGCTCCGGCTTCGCTGGTTGCGGCAGGATTGGTGACGGTGACCTTTTCGCCATCGATCAGAGAGTCGGGTGGATCCTGAATCACTCGATCTCCGGGGCTGAGGCCGCTGACGATTTGTACCTTGGCTCCATCGTCCTCGCCGATGACGACCGGAACCAGATGTGCGATGTTGCCGTTGACCAAAGTGCCCACGCGCATTCCTTCCCTGCGAAAGATAAGCGCGGAGACCGGCACGATGAACGTGGGGGCGGCCGAGGGCGTCTTGAAGTGAACCTGGGCGAGCGAGCCGGGCAGCAACTCTCCGGCGCGGTTGTCCACATCAACCTCAACCAAAAGCGTGCGGCTGGCGGGATCGATGGCGTCGGCGGTGCGCGTTAGGGTTCCCTGGTAGATCATTCCCGAATGTTCGGCAAAGGTCACGCCAATCTTCGCGCCGATCTTGATGCTCGGTGAATAGACCTGCGGCACATTGGTATAAACACGTAGGGTTTGAATGGCCTGCATGTGGAAGAGTTCCTTGGCCGCGCCCGAATCGATCAATTGCCCTGTGTCGATGTTGCGGGCAGTGACTACGCCATCGAAGGGCGCGTAGACCTTCTCAAAGGATTGCAGCTCGCGCAGCCGCTGCACATTGGCCTGCGCGGATTTGACGGCAGCCGCGGTGGCCGCTGCCTGATTGACGAATGTGTCGGTGTCCTGGCGGGAGACGGCGTCCGACTTTACCAGACCGGTATAGCGGTCAGCTTGAATGCGGGCATTGTTGGCGTTGGCTTCGGCAGTGTTGAGATCGGCTTCGGCCTGAGCCAATTGCTTGTCCAGCTCAGGCGTTGCAATCTCGGCCAGCAGCGCGTCTTTCTTTACCCTGGCGCCGATGTCGAAGTACCAGCGCGTTAAATACCCGGAAGTCCGGGCATAGATGGGCGAATCCGTGAGGGCGCTGACGTTGCCGGGCAGCACGAAGCTATCCACGGGCGTGCCCCGGTCAGGCGGCGCGGCGACCACCGTTGGCGGAGCCATCTCATTGGTGCGGTCGGCCAGCACCGTGTCGGCGGAGATGCGGCGCAGAATCCCGAAGCCTGCCAAGAGCGCGAACGCGAGCAGCAGAATAACTACGCCCAGCAGGGCCCGTCGCGGCGAGATCGGCTTCTGATCCGGCGCGTTGATGGCATCGTGCGCGGCGTGATGCGGGTGCGGATTGGATTCGGTGGTCATAGGAGAGCTACTCCGGAAGCTCGTCGAATTCGTCGATTGTTCCTGCCCGTGAAGCGCCCAGCGCAGCCCTGCGGCGCCTCTCGATCCGCCCATGAACGACAGAGAAGAACGTGGGCACAAAGAACAGGGTCGCCACGGTGGCCAGCAGCAGTCCGCCGATCACGGCGCGGCCCAGCGGCGCGTTCTGCTCCCCGCCGTCGCCCAGGCCCAGCGCCATGGGCACCATGCCGATGATCATTGCCAGCGCGGTCATCAGCACCGGACGAAGGCGGACAAACCCGGCATTGAGCGCCGAATTGCGCGCATCGCCCACCGAAACTTCCAACTGCTCGCGGGCAAAGCTCACCACCAGAATGGAGTTGGCCGTAGCCACGCCCATGCACATGATGGCGCCCGTCAAAGCGGGCACGCTGAGGCGGGTGTTGGTGAGAAAGAGGAACCAGACAATGCCGGCCAGCGCCATGGGCAGCGCCGAGATGATGAGGAAGGGATCGAGCCAGGACTGGAAGTTGACCACGATGAGCAGGTAGACAAGCAGGATGGAAAACGCCAGCCCGCCTAGAAGTCCGACGTAAGAGCTCTTCATGGTTTCGCTTTGGCCGCGGAGATCGAAGTGCGACCCTCGCGGCACATCGTTGTTCTTCTCGTGGCGCTCGATGATCGCCTCCACCGACCTGGTGACTGTTCCCAAGTCGGTTCCATCCACGTTGGCATAAACATCGATCACCGGCTGAACATCGTAATGACTCACCGTACCCAGCTCGGCCCCAGGCGAGATGGCCGCGAGGTTGCCCAGCACCTGTGCCGGCCTTGGGGCGCCGGGCGCTCCGGTGGCGGCCGGTTCGCTGCCCTGAGGCCCGGTATTTCCCGGCACGGGCAGGCTCTCGAGATCGGCAAGCGAGCTGACCTGATATTGCGGAGCCTGAATGGCAACGTTGTAGGTGACGCCGTTCCTTGGATCGAGATAGAAGCTGGGCGCGGTCTGGAAGCTGCCGCTGAGAGCCACCAGGAGGCTGGTGGCCACGTCCTTCTGCGTGAGGCCAAGGCTCTGGGCCCTGGTGCGGTCCACATCCACCGTCATTTTGGGATAGTTGAAAGGCTGCTGGATACGCGCATCGGTTGCGCCGGGAACGTAGCGGACCTCATCGAGCATGCGCTCGGCGAGCGCCCGGTTGCCATTGAGGTCAGGACCGACGATTTGAATATCGATCGGCGCGGACAGCCCGAAGTTCAGAATCTGGGTCACGATGTCCACTGGCAGCATGTAGAACGTGACGCCGGGATAGTCGCGGTTGAGAACGGCGCGCAGGCGCTCGACATACTTCGCCGTGGGATGGTGATCGGCGCTCAACTGCACCTGAATGTCCGCATCGGCCGGCCCGATGGGCGCGGACGTTGAGTAGGAGAGGTTCAGCCCGGAGTAGGGCAGGCCGATGTTATCGACGATGGTCACTACCTCTTTGGCCGGCACGATCCGGCGAATGGTGTTGTCGATGTGGTCGCAGAGCGCGGCCGTCTCTTCAATCCGAGTGCCGGTGGCGGCGCGCACGTGAATCTTGAACTGACCGGAGTCTACCGAGGGGAAAAAGTCCTGGCCCAGGAAAGGCGCAAGTCCGAGCGAGGCCAAAGAGAAAGCGAGGAACAGGAGCAAAAAGACTGTCGAGTGATCGACACAAAGCGTGAGCAAGCGCAGATAGGCGTGGCGAAACTTCTCAAAGCCGGATTCAAAGGCGCCTTGAAAGCGGGTGAAGGGGTTGCGGCTAACCCGCTTTCTGGCGGACTCCGCGTCGTCGTGCTCTACCAGAAGGTATTTGGCCATGGTGGGCACCAGCGTCCGCGATAGCAGATAGCTGGCAAGCATGGCAAAAACCACCGCTTCGGCCATGGGAACAAACAGGTATTTTGCTACCCCGCTCAGGAAAAACATGGGCACAAATACGATGCATATGGCGAGGGTGGAAACCAAGGCAGGGACGGCGATCTGCGCCGAGCCGTCGAGGATGGATTGCTCCAGTTCCTTGCCCGATTCGAGATTGCGGTTGATGTTCTCGATGGCCACGGTTGCATCGTCGACCAGGATGCCGACCGCCAGTGCCATTCCGCCCAGGGTCATGATGTTGACGGTCTCGTGCAGCGCATACAGCACAATGAACGAACACAGAATGGAGAGGGGAATGGAAATGGCGATGATGATGGTGGAGCGCCAACTGCCCAGGAAGACCAGGATCATAATGGCCGTGAGACAAGCGGCGATCACGGCCTCGCGGACCACTCCATCGATGGCGCCGCGCACAAAGATCGACTGATCGGAAAGGGCGTTGATCTGCAACTGGGGCGGCAACTGGCCCTTGATGGTATCCAGCTTTTCGCGAACACCCCTGATGATGTCCAGCGTGGAGGACGAGCCGGTCTTGAGCACGTTCATGAGGACGCCGCGGCTGCCGTCAACGCGGACGATATTGGTTTGCGGCGGATTGCCGTCGCGCACATGGGCCACATCGCGGATGTAAATAACCGCGCCGTTCACGGCCTTAATGGGCAGGTTGTTCAGTTCATCCACGATCGAAGGCGCGGAGTTGCTTTCGATCGCATATTCAAAACGGTCGATCTTCATGGTGCCCGAAGGCACAATCAGGTTTTGCGCGGAAACCGCACTGACCACGTCTGCTGGCGAAAGCCCTTTAGCCTGGAGGGCGTGCAGGTCCAAGTCCACCTGGATCTGGCGCTGCTTGCCGCCATAGGGAAACGGCGTCTGCGCCCCCTCGATGGTGGCCAGTTGCGTGCGGATATTGTTCTGTCCGAGGTCGTTCAGCCGCTGCTCGCTTAGACCCTGGCCTGACAATCCCAACTGCAGCACGGGTACGCTGGAGGCGTTGTACTGAATGATGAAGGGCGGCGTGGAGCCAGGCGGCAGGCTGCGCAACTGAACCTGGCTAATCGCGGTCACCTGCGCCACGGCGCTGCCAATATTCACGTGCGGCTGGAAGAAAATCTTGATGAGCCCGATACCGTTAAGCGACTGGGACTCGATATGCTCGATGTCGTTGACCGCGACGGTCATGCCCCGCTCGCTGTTGAAGACGATGCGGTTGGACATCTCCTGCGCCGAGAGGCCGTTATAGTTCCAGACCACTGTCACGACGGGGATATCGATGTTCGGAAATATGTCGGTCGGCATCGTTTCGATGCTGAAGATGCCGAGAATCAGGATCAAAAGCGCGAAGACGACGAAAGTGTAAGGCCGCCGCAGCGCAAGCCGGACAATCCACATAAGGCTGGTACTCGCTCCTGAGCTGGGCCGCTCATCACGTTGCCGCGCGTGACCAGTTGGGTCTCGAACAGTTCAGCAATCGCTTGGTCCGGTCTCGTTCAGCTTTCGCCCCGCTCGCCGGAATCAGGGGCCGGACGGCGAACCCGCCCGAGCCCGTTCCAACATGCAGTTGAAAATACAATGGTAATTGAAGTCGCAGCCTAACGGGAAAGACCGAACAAAAGCCGCGTTCTGTCCTAATCTGAGATGCTCAAACGAGCGAAAAAGACTCAGTTCCTGGGTATCGAGCCTCCAGTCATCTTGGCCAGTTGTGCGGCGTTTGGTTCTCGGCCTGCCGACGAAACGGACGAAGGCGGCAAGGTCGGCAGGAAGAACCTCTCCAGTTGCGGGATGCGGATAAAAAGCAGCAGCCCCATGGCCAGCGCGGTGGCGGTAAAACAAGCCATCAGCACAGGCTCGCGATAAAGCTTCTCCGGATTCTGCACGGCGCTGTCCGCTCGGAACGCAAGCTTCAGATACATTGCCATGGTCAATGCAACCAGTGGAAATCCGAGAATCAGTTCCATGCGGTAGCGAATAATGAATGCGCCCAGGAATAACATTCCCGTGGAAGCATAGAACATGACCGAAATAAGCAGGGATTCCGGCGAGTAATGCTTGAATGAAGCACGGTAGGCGCCGGCCACGTCGCGGTCCTTCATCTCGTTCAGCTCGCTGAAACGCTTGAGCGCCATAAAGTAGCACCCGATCATCCAGTAAGCGATCAGCAGAGAAACCGGTGGGATTACAGCGCTGGTTACCGCATACCAACCCAGCAGCATGCGCAGCGGGTTGTTGATGGATTCGCTCAAAACATCCAGGTAGGCAACGTCCTTGGTGCGGATTGGCGGGATGTTATAAAGGCTGCCCATTACCCAAAGTGCACACAGTGCAAGCGTGAACATCGTTGAAATCGAAAGCCCGATAGTGACGCCGGCAACCATCATCAACACCCATTGCGCATAGGCTACGGGTATATTGACCAAGCCCCGCGCCGCCGGACGGTTGCGCTTCACAGGATGCCGGCGGTCGAACTGCGCGTCGAGCACCTCGTTGATAACATAGTTGCTGCACGCCACCAGCGTGATAGCGACAAAGGCTAGCAGCAGCCTGTAGATCAGCTGCAGATTGAACAAGCCGGGGCACACGCTCAGCGGAACCACCACGCCGGGAAGAACAAATACGTTTTTGATCGAATGGTCGAGCCTTGCGATCGAAACGTGCGCGCGCAGCCGCTCAAATGCCGGTAACCTCACAAATGCATTTTCGGGCATGGGAATTTACTCCAACCAAAGGCTGGTTAGTTGCTGAATTGGTTTAGAGATTCCGTGCGTCCCCGATTCTGATCGATGGATTGCAGCGAGGGGAAACGATAGCACCCTGACGCACGTATGTTTTGGAGGGATTTAAGTAAGTCTCTAACTCATACTCTCAGGTTTTCTATCTATGGCGATGGGATATAAGCCGCTCTCGATAATTTCCCATTAACTCGCCTTGGGATAAGTACGCCGAGATCATGCCCCGGCCGTGAGCCCAGAAGCGCGCCGCTTGCTCGCGGTCGCCAAGGAGCATTCGCAGAGCCGCTCTTGCAAAGTCAAAGGTTACAAGGCCTGCAAAAAGATAGGGATTGGAATGCTTTCTTAGAACCCGGCCGAAGCCCCCGCCGTATCTCTCTGCCCGCTGAACGTCGACAAACCCGTCTCTGCACGGATGACCCACATGCCAGGCCGAGTAAAACCGTCCCCGGATTCCGTGACTCATCAGTGTCAGTAAATAATCGGTATCTTCTCCGCATCCAAATCTGGTGCCCGCACCGGGACCGAGGGACTCATCGAAGAGCACCGGCACCGCTCCTGTGGGACGGCGAACAAAAAAGCAGCACCCGCCCGAGGTGCGAAAAATGTTGATCCACTTGATATCGCATTCTGCTTGCCACCATCGGTTTGAACTAATCCGGCCCGCTTCGTCTCGGCAGCCTATGCTTAGAATTCCGTACTCCTGACGCTGTCTGAACCATTCGTCAACCTTCTTCAAGGTGTCCGCCGGATACCAGCAATCATCGTCTGGAAAAGCAAGAATCTCTCCGCTCGCATGCGCCAGACCTTGATTCCTCGCTCTTGATGCGCCGGGAGCAGAGCGAATGTACTTCACTTGGTTGAAGAGATGATGGCCGGTTTCCTGCGTCTTGGCCTCGGCTGTGAATTCCTTGAGTAACTGGACTACTCGGTCGTCGGAATTCTGATCGACGACGATCACTTCAAAGTCGCCTAACTCCTGCTTTGCAAAACTTTTCAATAGAACGCGCAGTTCATTGGTCCGGTCGAAGGTCGCGACAATGAGGCTGAATCGAGACATGAGGGGCGCGATATATCTCCGCACTTACTTAGTTGCGGCCCGTGCAATAGGATACGGATGGAAGGGCTCGCGGTGCGCCGGGGGCGCGGCATCGATCTCATGCGGTACGAACTTATGAGACTTCCAACCGGTAGACATTGCCATGCCGAGAATTAGCCAGAAGTTTCCGAAGGCCAGCGGAAACTCATTGAGGATGCTGGTAAGAAGAAAGACGGCGAGCGCAAGAAACCAGGCGGCGCGGGAAAGACTCATAGGTGTATCCAGCGGCTCCATTGCCCGCCAATTGGCACGGAGCACAAGATACATTGCCGCAGAGAAAACAAGTGCGCCAATGACGCCCACATTCGACAAGAGCTTCACGATCAGGTCGTGGGAGGTGGCGCTGCCCCAACCAATGCCGAGCAGCGGATACTTTTCAAAGTACCCAAATGCAAGTGAAATGGTCATACCGCGCTCGAGGCCTGAACCTGCGCTTGCCTTGTTCAGGAGGGCGGCGTCGATAACATCGCTAACAAGGGGCGATGAAACAACCAACAGGCCAATCGTGATCGCCGCACACGATATGGCGATCGCCGTGCCCTTTAGTGCCTTGGCGAGTGAGACGAAACGGACGCGCACGAGCAAAGGCACAAGCAACACTCCAAGAATGATGATTCCGAGATAGCCGATGGAAGAGGTGCAAAGAATCAGCAGAAGGGCAAAGAGAATGGCGCAGGCGCGGTCGATTGGGATAGAAAAAACGGAGCCTCTTCCGAGCCAGGCGGGGAGAGTAAGCGGTAACACGGAGATAAGACTCTGAGCAAACACAGACGGCTCAGTTGCGGCCGACGAGAGTCTGCCAATCCCGTTGAGGGTTTCCATAAACCCCCTCCCCGAGGCTGATTCCGAGTTATTGAAAATGTAATCTGGATATGGTACGCCGGTTACCTTGCAGAACAGTTGAACAAGACCCCACGCCGAGACAACAACCGCGGCCATAAGGATAACTCGCTCCGTTTCATGCCTATCTTCATCGCGCAGATTGGACCGAACAACGCAGATCGCCATTGCTCCGCCGAAGATCAGGTAAAGCAGTTGGGTTACATTATGAGAAGTGAAAAACAGAGGCGTCTCAGAGCCGTTGCCAAGCTGCGCAGACGTGATGGCTAGCGAACCATGGATGTAGATGGGCATGACCAGCGAGACAAGGGCGGCAAGAAGAAATGCGATCAACCAGAAGGATGCGCGGGCGATGCGGCGATCGACGATGAAATCGCATTTGAGCAGACTCTCAATCACGAACCGGAGAAGCCAGAGAGAGCCAAACAGCATCCAGACCTGCAGCGCGGAGCCATTATCGCCTTCCCCAACGTTCATTGCGGACGAGGCGGAAAACAATGTCCAGAAGACGAAGAGCCGGTATAACCATTTTGGGGAAAGAAACAGCGCCGCCAGTCCGACCGGCAGCATAATGTATCCGAGAGGCGTCATGCGGTTTCCGTTGGCGCAGTTGCAAGGTCAGGTTCCGCGATCTGGATCGATGCGCTGAATATCAAGCCAGCGCGCCGGTCTACTTTGTGGCAAAGACAAATGGATGAAGACTCCGATTGCTATTCAGAGCGAAGATGCGGAATTCGATCCGCTTGAAGCCGAGTTCGGAGAGAAAGGGATGGAGCGACCCGATTGAATACTTCGTCCCCCTCATGATCTTGAGGCCCAAGCGCCTGTATAGGAGCGCCTTCATGCCGAAAAGGAATCGATAAGCAGCGAGCTGAGACCTCATCAACGCCCCAAAGAAATCGGTGTCATGGGGAAACTGGTAAAGCGGCAAGTGGACCATGAGAGTTCCGCCTGGTTCAAGGACGCGATAGTATTCACGGAAGCAGGAGAGGCCAATCTCCTCACTGTCAAGATGTTGGAGCACGTGTGTGCTAAAGATCGCACTTATAGAGCCATCGGCCTGGGGCAGATGCAACCCATCGACAATTGAAAAATCGACATTCCCGTTTGCAACCGCGCTTCGCGCGCGGGCGATCATATCTGTGGAGACATCGACTGCCGAGACGCGGTTAAAAGCCGCAGCGAGCGGCCTGGTAATCCGTCCCGCTCCGCAACCAATCTCCAGGCAACTTGAAGTGCTGACACCGTACTGCTGCCACTGGCGCAGGAAGTCCTGCCAATCGGAATCGCCCACCCCGTAAAACTCTTCCTCTGTCCAGGGAGAAGCGCCATCCTTCTGCTTGTCTGACCATGAGGCGACCCCCCAAAGAGGATCGTCCTTCCCCCACCGTCTCCATTCCGCATTCGATCTCAATTCGGCCATCAACGCTCTCCCATCTAGCTTCCCGCAGGGGTGGTTATGTCGATCTAATGCTTGTCCGCCGCGAGGCTTCAGCGGGAAGCTGACTTAGATTGGACGATTGACCAAGTAACTTCCCCAATGCGTAACGAACTGGAGGATGGAAAAAAGTCTTCGCCTTTTCTACATACATTTCGATTGAAGTTAGTATCTTGCTTCGTCCGCCGGTGGAGACTTTCGCGCGCGCCTGCTCGTCGAGAGCTCTGCGGTTGCAACTAACACCCCCGGCTCTGATTGTTACTGTAAGCACGGGCATGTAGGCCGCCCTAAGTTGGTCCCGCGCCCTCAGCAAAAGCTCATAGTCGGCCGCGCTGCGGTAAGAGGTGTCGTACTCGCCTAACCTCGCAAGCAAGCTGCACCGATGCATGCTTCCAACGTGAGGCGTGCACATTCCCTTTGAAAACTTCTTCCAATTCCACGGCGCCCCGAGGACTCTCACATATCCCGATGGATGAATTACATTTACCTTCGAGCTCAAGTATTCTGCCTGGGGATGCTCAGCCGCCAATGCCATATACGCGCCGACCGCGCCGGGAAGAAACTCATCGTCTACACCCAGGAAACAAATCCATTCGCCGCGTGCTTCGCCAAGAGCCTTGTTCCACGCATCGTAGATTCCCCGGTCCGGTTCACTTTTCCAAAGAGCAATCCGGTCATTGTATTCCCGCAGCACGTCGACCGTTCCGTCGGTCGATCCGCCATCCAATACGATGTGCTCGATGTTAGGGTAATCCTGACGCAGCACGCTCTCCAGGCATCCCGCTACGTATGGCTGTCCGTTGAAGACCGCCGTCACAACTGTAACCAGCGGCTGATTCGCGGTGTTCTTTGCGATGATTCCCATAAGCCTGGTTCCACCCGCGCGGCGCAAATCCTCCGCTCCCAAATCTGGCGGCTGCGAGTTGCCCGGAATAGATGCCATGGCCAGAGCTCCGCGTACTTCAGTCCAACCGTCCGCTCTCAAGCCGCGCACTGAAGCAGCCGTTGGTAGATTTCCATGTAAGCTGCACCGACATTTTCTTTGCGGCATGGCTCGATGGCCGCAGCCGGAGGACAGTAAGCGGCGGGATTGTCGAGGGTCTTACAGATTGCCCCGGCTATTGCTTCCACTGAGCGCGGATTGGCAACAGCAGCATGCTCATAGAACTCTTGCTTGGCGTAAGGAAGATCGCCAAGCACTAACGGCTTCCTCATCGCCGCC